>FZPS01000153.1_pt22 | contig 88427 bp, 94 predicted proteins | sample 1817821 | NCBI WGS metagenome assembly FZPS01 (sample SAMEA104158645, study PRJEB21678) | metagenome | place: Germany | collected 2015-04-21
TACATTTAACTATGTATTCATTATCATAAGGTACAAGCTCGATGATACCTTTAGGACAGATTTCTATACACTTCATACAAGCTGTACATTTGTCCTTATCTATGACTGCAACACCATCTATCATTCTTATTGCGTCGAATTCACAGACATCATAGCACGTACCACAGCCTAGACAGCCGTATGAACAAGCCTTGCATCCATCTGCAATTTCGTTTTGATATCTGCAATCTTCAACGCCATCATAAACATATTTATCTTTGGCTTTTTCCTTACTACCTTGACATAAGACCACAGCAACATTCTTGTCTACACCTGCTGAGTCTACACCCATGATTTGAGCTACGTTATCCGCAGTAGTTTGACCACCGATTGGACAAGCATTTACAGGTGCTTCTCCCTTAGCTATGGCTTCCGCTAGTCCAGCACAACCTGGAAAACCACAAGCACCACAGTTAGCCCCTGGTAATGCTTCTAATACTTCCTCTATTTTAGGGTCTACTTCTACCTTAAATACGTTAGAGGCAATGGATAGCAATACGCCAAATAGTAGTCCAAATCCGCCTAAGACTGTAATCGGATATAATATATTTTCCATTTCATTACCTCCTATACTATTCCACTAAAACCTGAAAAGGCTATGGACATCAATCCCGCTGCAACTAATGCAATAGGAACACCTTGTAAAGCCTTTGGTACATTGGCTAGTTCTAATTTCTCCCTAACACCAGCTAATAAAAGTAGGGCTAAGAAGAAACCTAAGGATGCACCAAGACCATTAGCTATAGATTCTACAAAAGTAAACTTTTCCTGAATGTTAATAATGGTAACAGCTAATACCACACAGTTTGTAGTAATAAGTGGTAGATAAACACCCATTGCATCATATAAGGCTGGACTTGCCTTCTTTATAAATAATTCAATAAACTGAACTAATGACGCAATTATAAGTATAAATGTTAATGTTTGTAAGTAGCCAATTCCTAATGGATCAAGAATGGCATGTTGAACGAAATATGTTATGGCTGAAGCCATGGTTATAACGAATGTAACTGCTAGACCCATACCTGTAGCGGTTTCTGTTTTTTGAGATACTCCAAGAAAAGGACATATCCCTAAGAACCTAGCGAATACATAGTTATTAACAAATACAGTAGATACTAATATTGTTAAAAGATTCATTTAGTCTCCTCCTTTTCTTGTAATTAGTTCTTAGCATTTTTTCTGTTAATGACCACATTAAATACTGCTATGAAGATCCCTAACAGAATGAAGGCTCCTGCTGGAGCTACAAATACTCCAGCTGGTTGGTAAGCATCTCCAAAAACATTTATTACAAAATCTGTACCACCTAGTATAGTACCGCTTCCAAAGAGTTCCCTTACTGCTCCTAATACCGTAACAGCAAAGGCAAATCCTAGACCCATTCCTAAACCATCAACTATAGAAGGAACAAGCTTGTTTTTTGAAGCGAATGATTCAGCCCTTGCAAGTATGGTACAGTTTACCACGATTAAGGGTAGGAAGATACCTAATGCCCTATAAACTGATACCAAGTAGGCATTTAAGAACATCTCTAACAAGGTAACAAAGGTTGCAATAACTACTATAAATGCTGGAATACGAATCTTATCAGGTATTACGTTTCTCAGCAATGAAATTACTATGTTAGAACCTAACAATACAGCTGTTACAGCTAATCCCATTGACAAACCATTTAGTGCGGTTGTAGTTACAGCCAGTACTGAACACAGACCAACTAACTGGACTAATACTGGGTTCTCATCTATGATACCATTTTTGAATATTTTAAATAGTTTCAATGTCTCCACCTCCATTATTCCTATTTGTTAGTTTAAACTACCAAATATTTCTATGGCTTCATTTACAGCTTTTACTACTGCCTTTGTGGAAACTGTTGCGCCTGAGATCATTAGGACTTCATCTTCAGCTGAAGGTGATGCTACTGCCTTAAGTTCACTATCAGTTCCCTTACCAACAAATGTATCTGTAAATTCTGCTTCTTCGATCTTAGTACCTAATCCTGGGGTTTCAGAGTTTTCACCAACTCTAATTCCTGTCAGCTTACCATCTGTACTTACACCAGTAAGGACAGGGACATCTCCTCCGTAACCCTTGGAGCTTGTTGAAATTATATAGCCTAATAACTCCCCGCCCGCTTTTGCTTCTTTTACATTTTCATTAACTTCAGTAAATTCATCAGCATCTGGGAAGAGTTCGCCTAGTAATTTTGCTTGCTTTTCTTCTTCTGTTTCTTCTACTATTGGTTCAACGTCTGCATTAGTGAATTTTACTTGATATATGTTGATGGCTTCATTTACAGCCTTAACTGCTGCTTCAGTAGATACTGTAGCTCCTGATATCATTTGAACTTCATTTTCAGCTGAAGGTGATGCTACTGCCTTAAGGTCACCAGTAGCTGCCTTACCAGCAAATGTATCTGTAAAGGCTGCTTCTTCTATCTTAGTTCCTAAACCTGGGGTTTCTGAGTTTGTACCTACTCTAATTCCTGATAGTGTACCATCTACATTTATACCAGTTAATACAGGTACTTCTCCACCATAACCCTTGGAAGTAGTCATGATTACATAACCTAATAGGTTTCCGCCAGACTTAGCTTCTAGGATATTTTCCTCTATTTCAGTGAACTCATCAGCCTCTGGGAATAGCTCACTAATTAATCTTTCTTGTTTTTCTTCTTCTGTTTCTTCAACAATAGGCGCTACTTCTATATCTGTAAAGTATCTTAGGTATGCGTCATTTGCATCATTTACAGCAGTAAGAACTGCAAAGGATGAAATTGTAGCTCCTGAAATTTGTTGTACTTCATTTGCAGCTGATGGAGAACCAACTGCTACTAACTTTTCTGTTGTAGGTTTGCCCTTATAAGTATCTGTAAAGCTAGGGTCTTCAATCTTATCCCCTAGGTCTGGTGTCTCGGAATGGCTACCGATACTAATGCCAGCAATGGTATTGTCTGTTGCATTTATTCCGGTAACTACATTAACATCTCCACCGTATCCACCTGCAAAATTGCTAATTGCATAACCTATTATAGAACCACCTGATTTAACTTCAAGTATTTCTGTGATATTTGAATGTGTTTCTTGAACCTCGGCTAATTTATCCTCTTCGATTTCTACGAACTCATCTGCGTCCGGAAATATATTTAATAGGGCCCCATATCTTTCTTCCTTTTCTCGTTCCGCTATAATCGGGCCTGTTATACTATTGGAATATGCTAATATACCAGCAGCTACAGCTGCAATAATTAATAAGGTTACACCTAATTTAATAGTCTCTTTCATTTATTTTGCACCCCCAAACACTCTTGGTCTTGTAAACCTCTCAATAATTGGGGTCATTATGTTCATAAGTAAGATAGAATATGATACCCCTTCTGGCATACCACCCTTTACTCTGATTAGGGCTGTTAATACACCGCATCCAATGGCAAAGACTATTTTACCAAGGGGTGTAATAGGTGTAGTAGAGTAGTCGGTAGCCATAAAGAAAGCACCTAGTATAAGTCCCCCACCTAGAATTTGATATATTATTAAATCGCCACTAACGCCTAGTAATAATAACATGATTGCTGTTGTACCTATATAAAATACAGGTATTCTCCAATTGATAACTTGCCTAATCAATAGATAAGCTGCACCAATCAATAATAGCAAGGCAGAGGTTTCGCCTAAACTACCACCTATATCTCCTATAAACATTCTAGTAAGTGATGGCAATGATTCTACTCCTGCTCCACCTTTCATTACTGCAAGGGGTGTAGCACTAGTTATTCCATCTGGGTTTATATATGTAGCCATGATTGATGGCCATGAAGCCACTAGGGCTGCTCTTGCCGCAAGTGCTGGGTTCATGAAGTTTGAACCGATGCCTCCAAAGAATTCCTTTACTATTATAATTGCGAATGCTGAACCAAATACTGCTATCCACCAAGGTGCATTGGCTGGCAGGTTAAATGCCAACAAGATACCAGTAACTACAGCACTTAAATCTCCTATTTGGATATCCTTCTTAAACAACTTTTGTATCAAGGCTTCCGCTACAACAGCAGATGCTACTGAAGTCAAAATAAGGACTAGTGCTTGTAAACCATAGAAATAAACGCTACCAATAATCGCTGGCACCATTGCAATTATAACATCTAGCATTAATCTCCTGGTAGTATCACAGGATCTTATATGAGGTGCCAAAGACATGGTTAAGGGTTTATCTAAAACTACTTTATCCCTATTCGGATCTTTAACTTTACCTTCCATTCTATTTCCTCCTAATAATTATGAATTTTTCCTTTTAGCTCTTATCTCCCTTTTTGCATGGGCTATTGCCTCTGTTAAAGGTCTCTTAGCTGGGCAAATATATGAGCAAGTTCCGCATTTAACGCATGACAGGGCATTGTATTCTTCTGCATCATCATACCTGTCTTTGAGTGATAGGGCTTGAATAACATTAGGCATTAAATAAACAGGACATGCTTCAACACATTTACCGCATTTTATACAAGGTGTTGTTTTTACGGGAGCTGCTTCTTCCTCTGTAAGTACAATTATACCTGTAACCTCCTTAGTTACCGGAGTATCAAGGGTGAATAGAGTGTAACCTGTCATTGGGCCACCTGCTATGATCTTGCCTGGTGTACCATTGAAGCCGCCACATTGCTCTATAATATCAGCAACGCTTGTACCAACCTTAATCAGAAGGTTCTTAGGCTCCTTAACTCCGTTTCCTGTAACTGTAACAACTCTCTCATATAAAGGTTTCCCTTCTACTATGGCATCCCTTACAGCGGCTGCTGTTAATACATTTGTTACAAAGGTCTTTACATCCTTAGTACGGCCGCCTTGAGGAACCTTCCTACCAGTAACAGCATCTACTAGCCTGTAGGATTCACCCTGTGGGAATTTAGTTTTTAAACTAGCTACTTTTATCTTGTCATTATCCTTCAGTGCCTCTTTTAAGGATGAAATGGCATTAGGCTTATTGTCTTCTACTGCTATGTAACTCTCATCTACGCCAAGGTACTTCATGATTACTTGTGTACCATAGATAACCTTTTCAGGACATTCCTGCATATATCTGTCATCTGAGTTTAGGTATGGCTCACATTCTGAACCATTTATGATGATGGTATCAACTTCAGCTTCAAGTGAAGTACTTAATTTGATGTGAAGCGGGAATCCAGCTCCTCCCATTCCTGCTATACCTGCTTCTCTTACGATTGCAAGAATTTCTTCACCTGTTAAATCTTCAAGATTTCCCTTTGGCTCTACAGATTCATGCATTTCATTAAGTCCATCGGACTCTATTACAATGCAGTCTACCCTTAATCCTTCAGGATTATATAGTTTTTCTATACCTATAACTTCTCCTGAAACGCTGGAGTGAACTGGTACAGACAGAGTAGCTTCTGAGTCGCCAATTTTTTGTCCGACTTTTACCTTGTCACCTTTTTTTACCAAAGCCTTGCAGGGAGCTCCTACATGTTGTTGTAAAGGAATCCTTACTATACTTGGTTCTGCTGCCTTCTCTATCGCCTTGTCCCTAGTAAAGTCTTTACGATCTTTAACGAGGACCCCACCTTTAAAAGTGAGATTGTCAAGTCTCATTCTTATTCCACCTCTTTAATTGTAATATTGTAAAGTTTATGAAAAACCCAAAAACATTTGAGCCTAACACCACATTTTATTATAACATTAATTGTTAAAAAAGTACACAAGTTGACCTATAATAGATAAACTTTTAACTAATGACGCTAAAAAAATAGATATTTGTATAAAAAAATAGACATAAAAAAAGATATCCCTATTGGATTTTCAATAAGATATATCTATGGTGCGAGTAGTGGGAGTCGAACCCACACGCCATTACTGACACATGCCCCTCAAGCATGCCTGTCTACCAGTTCCAGCATACTCGCAAATTTATAAGTGGTAACTAAAGTTACCTACATATTATTATAGACTATTATGGGAAATTTTCAAAGGAATAATTTCTCATATTAGTAAAAACTATACGGTGAATGGAAAACTAATAATAAAAAGCCCCTTTCAAAGGGGCTTTATGCTAATTTGCCTGGCTAGCTTTTTGGCTTTGTAACTTTTCGATTAACTTCTTGTCTTCTTCATAATCTGGCACTAGTTTATAGATTGCCACATACACAATAAATGCTATGATTAAAGCCGCTAGTCCTGATGGGAAATCACCTGGTAGTTTTATATAGTATTCAAATAGGTATCCTAGGATTCCCCCCACCACAAATGATACTATTCCTGCCCAGCGATATTCAGGCTGATTATATAGGGTCCTCTTATCATATTTAGTCTTGTCATTACGATAAACAATGAAGTAATCTGCTAAGATTGGTGCACAGATTGGAGGTCCGACTGCACCCAGGATACTAATAAAGTTGGCAAAGAACATTTGGTAAACGCCTAGGGCTGCTATTATGGTACCAAAGGTTCCTATAACAAAGGCTATTCTACTACGATTAATATCCTTCATTCCTAAGGAGTCAAAGATAGGTCCTAGGTAGAGGGAGTTACAATATAGCTCACTCTGGTTTGTAGTCCAAAGTGATACTGTCCATGTGAATACACCTAGTATAGCCAAGAGCATACTTTGTACAATCATCCAGGCTACAAAGTTGTAATTCCCATAGGAAACTGTACTAATGTAACCTACAATATTTAAAATTGGATTTGTTATTAGGAAGCATGCAGCGGATCCTAACCAAACCGCTAGGAGGTTTTTGTTGAACCTAAATAGGTCAACCCCCATTACAGCACCTGCTATCCAGCTTCCAACAAGGACGGTAACACCTGAGCCTAGGCTCAGCCCTTCCCTTTGGTTAGCTATGTTCATAAAGGAATCCATTCCACCTGCTTGTTTTATCATTACATAACCCATACTTAAGGCAATAATGAGGATAATCCAACCAACATAAGTCGCTACTTTTTCTATGGCTGTAATACCCTTGGCAGCTGTATAAGTAAATACCAATCCCCAGACTACCGTTGCCAAAAATGCCTCAAGGGTAATTGGAGGAATATTGTATCCAAATTTTGACGGATCTATTATGGTTATACCCGAGCTATTTCCAAGGAACTGTCCCCAAATATCTCCCACCATTCCAGTTATATTGGAGAACCAACCCAGGGTCATCAGGGCCATGGCTAACATTGGTAAAATCATACCCTTAGCGCCATAGGTATATCTTGATAGCAGTGAAAGGTTAAGACCTGTTCTCTGGGCAACAATCCCTAAGAACGAGGTTATTAGGAATAGTGACCCCATACCAAGTATGATTGCCAAGATAGTTTCAGAAGGTGTTAATCCAGGCATATCACCATGGCCTGCCAAAACACCACCTACGAACAAGCCTGTAACTACATAGCCAAATCCAACCCATACCCAAATCTGCGATAAGGTAGGTCTTCTTTTGTCTAATGGAACGGGTGATAGCATAAAATCATTTTTCTCATCTTGTGCCAGGAATTCTTTGTCATCTAGTAGGTTTGACAATCGGACATTATTCTTATCCATTTCCTATCCCCTTTCATTAACAGATTTATTTTAAAGATATTGGTTGCCTGTTTATTTCATTAGTAATTAATCTAAGCTTGTTGCTGCATGGTCCTTAGTGTTGTAGTTCCAATCTCTTTCATTTAAGTAGTCAATTGCTTCCATCAAGGCCTTTACCAAAACGTCGTTCATCATCTTACCCTTTTCGGCACTCGCCTTAGTAGCATCTCCTGTCTGGGCTGTATCGGTAATTTCAGCGAAATCCCATTTGACATCTACATAAGGTGGTAGATTGTCTGGTACAACTGAAGTGGCAAGCTCTGGCTCACAATATTCAGGATAATAGTAATACATTATGGAGCTTTCGCCTTCGCCTGCATGACCCAAGCCATCCCATACTTCAAAGGTATCCTTGGGAAGGAGCTCGCCTGCAGTCACCCACCATTGCGGTAGAGCAATTATTCTGGCATTTGGATAAGTCTCCTTGATCATTCGACTGGCGATTTCGATTGGTGCTATATTACCATCATGGCCATTGATGATAATAATTTTTTCAATTTTGTTTCTAATTACAGATTCGATTAAATCATATAAGACCTGTATTGTTGTGTCGTAGCCTAAGGACAAGGTAAATGGAAAGCTATCATAGTGTCCACTATAACCGATGGGTATAGGAGGTAATACCAGTATGTCATCATAGTTTTCAGCTATTTGACATGCAAGCTTGTAGGCTACCAAGGTGTCTGTGCCTTCAGGCAGATGCTGTCCATGAGCTTCACATGAGCCAATGGAGATAATTGCCTTGTCAAAATCCCTACTCGTAACTTGGTTAGCAGTCATCTTGTACAGCTCATACTTCATAATATACATCCCCCTTTATATTTTGATGATTGAGATTGGTGACATCTTCTATCTAAATAATAGCCCAATAATAATAGTTACTTGATATGGCTTGCTAGTTTATCCCCGACTACAAGTACTTCTATATCCATCACCTCCGTCATGGTATATAAGGATAAGCTAGCAAGAAACTTAAGGGCCATTCGAATACCTTAGAAAAACTTAATCTATACTCCTAAATGCTTGTACACGTCTATTATAACCCCTTGATTTGACTGGTGTTAAGAAGTTGATTGAATATTTTGAATAGTTCACTTATTCGACAATTGTCTCACAAATAAAAATCCCCCGACTTTTTATATCAAAAATCGGAGGATTTTATCATATCTTATTCTACTATATAGCACTTTTCTAGCCCATTATAGATATTAAAGAAGGTTGGGTTAAGATCTCCTTGGATTTTAGTATCAATTAATAGGGCTCTATTTATATAATATAGGCTTACATAGGGGATATCCTCTACTATAAGACCCTGGAGCCTTTCATAGATGGATTCCTTCCTTTCTCTGGGACTGCCGATTAAACTATCCAATAAGACTTGGTCCATTCTATCATTGATATAATTAATAAAGTTTGTCCCTTGAGCTATCATGCTGCTATGGAACATACTTGATAGGTTGGGGATTACTGATGCCTGCCAGCCCAGTAGGACTATATCAAAGTCCCCTCTGACTAACCTGTTGTTAAATTGTTCCCAGATTATCTCATCCTCTGCCTCATCATAGTCCCTTATATAATGGGTGTCGAAATCTAGGGTTATTTCTATTCCAATATCACCTAGATCTTCCTTTATCTCTTCTGCTACTATGACCCTAGTTTGGTTATTAGCATTGGTTAATAATCTAAAGCTGAGCTTATTACCCTCTTCATCTTCCAGGATACCATCATCATCCCCGTCGTCAAATCCTGCCTCCCTAAGTATTTTTATGGCTAAGTCCTTATTGTATCCATAGCTATAGGCGTGGTCCGATACCAGGTAAGAGTCAGGATGAAGGGGTACATCTATCTGGATTCCATGGCCCAGATAGACCTTATGAATAATATCCTGTCTGTCTATGCCATAGGAAATGGCCTTCCTTATTTCTTGGCCCTTTTCTCCTGCTATAAAACCATTGTCGAAGTTAAACCCTAGGAATTCAAAGCTGGGTGATGTAAATTCTGCAACCCTTATCCTCTTATTCTGCTTGTACTTGTCCCAGTCAGTTCCAAGTGAAGCCGCTAAATTAACCTGACCTGTTTCAAATGCTACTAGGATGGATTCATCATCATCCAAGATCCTACCAGTTATCCCTTCTATTTGGGGGTTACCATTCCAATAGTCCTGGTTCCTGACTAACCTTATAGACTTATGTTTCTCATAGATGTCGAACCTATAGGGTCCGGTTCCAATGGGCTGATAATCCTCTATCTGAAGGGCTCTGTTAATGGCCTGCTTAGTACCCCTAGCTTCTGAAAAAACATGTTTAGGTATGATGGGGAAGGTTAGGACTTCTAAGTTGTTTAGATAGATATTATCAAAGTGGATTTCAATCCTATAGTCATCAAGTATAGTGGTTTTAATGACTGAGTTATAATTGATTGAACCTTCAATGCCTAAACTAGACTCTATCATTTTCCCATAGGTTCCCTCACTGCCTGCAGCCTTTATAACTTCAATGGTAAAGGCCACATCTTCAGCTGTAAACTGTGCCCCATCATGCCATTTGATATTATTCTTTAGCTCTACCAGGATGGTTTTTCCTTCATCATAGATGGTATATTCTTGGGCCAATCTAGGTACCACACTCAAATCCTCATCAAAATCAAAGAGGGATTCAAAAATCAATTTGCTAAAAAAGTGGTAGTTTAGGTTTGTGGTTAAAAGGGGGTTTAGGGTATTAAAATTGGTTAGGGGTATGGTTATTTCTCCACCCTCAACTATTTCTCCTGTTACAGGCTCATCTTCACCAGTATCATTTGAAACATCTTCTACATCAATTGGTCTACAGGCTGTTATCAGTAATACCAGTGTAATTAAAATGATTATTAAACTTTTCTTCTTAGTCAAATTATCTCCCCCTTTCCATATGAATTGCCTATATTTTTTATATATTCACGGACACTTCTAAGAAATTGTAGATAGATGTTACCAAATCTTTCCGAATTGCTTATCTTATTATTATAAAGTAGCTTATAGATTCGTAAATTGTTCTTAACCCTGATAAGATAGTCTTCTGTCTCCTTAAAGGGTATATTATCTAGATTAGCCCCATCTTCAGAGTATTGTGGGTCTGACAACCACTTTTGTACATTGCCACTACCTGCATTATAAGCTGCTAAAATCAAATCCAAATCATCTCCAAATTCTACCTTCAACTTGGATATGTACCAGGTACCTATCCTGATATTAAGCTCTGGAATAAAGAGCATATTATGGTTATAGTTTTCTATGTTCAATTCTTGACCAGCCCATTGGCCTGTGGAAGGTCCTATTTGCATTAGACCCCTGGCATTTTTGGCTGAAACAGCATCCATCCTATACTTGCTTTCTACATTTATGATGGAGGCTACCAAGAGGGGGTCAAGACTATATTCCTCAGAATATCTTTCTATATATTCATAATAGTCCAGGGGAAAGATCAGGGATAGACCTAGGATAAGGCTGGTGATTATTAATAAGATAATAACTAACCTTGATAATATCCTAAAGCCTCCCTTACTCTTTGTCCTTTTTCTACGAAACAAATAAACCCCTCCTAGTGGATGAATTCACTTAAGATTTCTTCCACGTTATTCCTTAAGTCTGTCAAATCTCCCCTATTATCTATAATCCTAGTGGCCAACTTTTTCTTCTCATCCATGGGTATCTGGGTATTTATCCTGGCCAGGGCCTGGCTTCTGCTTAGTTTGTTTCTCTTTATTAATCTTTCCAGCTGCCTATCCTGATCTAAATAAACTAACCAAATTTCATAGAACCTTATATCCCACTCCTCAAGCTCATCATAGACCTCAAATAGTAGGGGAACGTCCACAAAGACGAAGTCATAGTGGAGACAATCTTTCTCGATGGTTTTCTTTAATCTGTCAAATATATAGGGGTGGGTAATTCTATTTAAATCCTCTAAGAACTGGGGATTTGAAAATACTAAGTCACCCAGGGCCTGCCTATTTAAATTACCATCATCATCTAAGATAGCTTGACCAAAATGAGCAACCAGCTCCTTTAGGGCTGGTTGATTTTTCTCAACTACCTGCCTGGCAATTATATCGGCGTCTATTACCCTGTAGCCCTTCTCTCTCAGGATAGATGAAACAGCAGACTTTCCCGTAGCTATCCCACCCGTTATTCCAATTATCTTAGTACTAGTGTGTTTCATACCAGCTATCCCCTATCTCAATATCTACACGTAAAGGAATGCTTAGGCTAATGGAGCCTTCCATGATTTCCTTTAGGATAGTCTTGACCTCATCTAGTTCATCCATATGGGTCTCAATTATCAACTCGTCATGGACCTGGAGGATTAATCTTGATTTTAGGCCCTTCTCCCTCAAGGCCTTATAGACCTTGACCATAGCTACCTTGATTATATCGGCAGCGCTCCCCTGGATAGGGGTATTCATGGCTATCCTCTCACCAAAGGACCTTACATTGAAGTTCTTAGACTTTAATTCGGGTATATACCTTCTTCTATGAAGAAGGGTTTCTACATAGCCCTTTTCCTTTCCTTCAACAACTATATCTTCCATGAACTGCCTTACTCCAGTATAGTTATCCAGGTACTTGTCGATGAAGTCCTTGGCCTCTTTTCTAGTGATATTTAAATCCTGGGATAGCCCATAGTCGGATATCCCATAGACTATACCAAAGTTTACTGCCTTGGCATTGTTCCTTATGCTGGGGGTTACCTCCTCCATAGGAAGGTGGAAGACCTCAGAGGCTGTCTTAGTATGAATGTCTTGATCCTTGATAAAGGCCTCCATCATTTTTTCATCCTGGGATATGTGGGCCAGGACCCTTAGCTCGATTTGGGAGTAGTCTGCATCAACCAGGGTATAGTCGGGTTTCTCAGCTACGAAGGCCTTCCTAATCCGCCTACCATCCTCGGTTCTTATGGGGATGTTTTGAAGATTAGGCTCTGTACTGGAAATCCTACCTGTACTTGTAATGGTCTGGTTGAAGCTGGAATGAATCCTCCCAGTCTTTCTATTTATCAAGGCTGTTAAGCCATCTATATAGGTGGATTTAAGCTTAACTATCTGCCTATACCTTAATATCTTTTCAATTATGGGGTGTTTATCCTTGAGCTTTTCCAATACCTCTACACTGGTGGAATAGCCGGTCTTGGTCTTTTTAATTACAGGAAGATTCAGCCTATCAAATAGGATTTCACCAATTTGCTTCGGAGAATTAATATTGAATTCCCCTCCTCCCAATTGGTGGATTTCTTCTGTTAGGGATTTGATTTCTGCATCAAATTGTTCTCCTAACATCTTCAGCTGGTCTTCGTCTACCTTAAAGCCCAAATATTCCATGCTGCTAAGAACTTCTGTCAAGGGTAGTTCAACATTATAGTAGAGATCCTCCATATCATATTCCCTTATCTTTTCTATCATCTTGCCTTCTAAGGCAAAGACAGTTTCCAGGGTAAAGGATAGATGGGAGGCCATATCTTCTTCGCTTAATTGACTGAAGGTTTTCTTGCCCTTACCCTTGCCTAAGAGCATCTCTTCATCTGTACCATAGGCGCCTAGGTATTCTTCACTTAGCTTATTAATGGAATAGTCACTTTGGCTAGGGTCAATTAGGTATTGGGCTATCATGGAATCAAAGCCATAGTTTTGGATTTGGATGCCGTATCTAAATAGTATGGCCATATCCTTCTTGAGACTATGACCTATTTTTTCAATTTGAGGATTCTCAAATATTGGTTTAAACAGCTGGATAAACCTTTCTCCCATATTTGATAAATCAATATAATAAGTGGAACCTGTTTGGGGTTTAATTCCCAAGGAAATTATTTCATCTTCTATTATATTGCTACCGTCAATAAGAAATTTGAAGGCTAGTTTCTTTTCTTGGCTTAAGGATTTGGCTACTTCTTCAATCTCCTCAGCTGAAACTATCTTGTACTCATAGTTTATTTCTATCTCATCTTCCTTATTCCTGTACTTATCGGGAGCCCGATTTATAAAGCTCTTAAATTCCAACTTTTCAAATAGGGGTAGCAACTCTTCCCAATTGGCGTCCTTTACTTTTAGGTCTTCTATTCCAAGATCTAGGGGGATGTTGGTGATTATCTCCCCTAGTTTCCTACTTAAATAGGCTATGTTTTCATTTTCTATAAGATTTTCCTTTAGTTTCTTCCCACTTACCTTGTCTAAGTTTTTATAAACCTCTTCTATACTACCAAATTCCTTAATCAATTTTAAGCCAGTTTTCTCTCCAATTCCTGGCACTCCTGGTATATTATCGGACTTGTCTCCCATTAGCCCCTTCACATCTATGAGCTGTTTGGGTTCTAAACCGTATTCTTCTAGAATGGTCTCCCTATCGAATTCTTCCATATCAGAGATACCTTTTCTTGTCAGTAGGACCTTGGATTTTTCAGTGGCTAGCTGTAAATAGTCCTTGTCTCCTGTAACCAGGATAACCTCTAGACCCTTCTCCTCCCCTTGTCTAGCCAAGGTTCCTGCTATATCATCTGCCTCGTACTCAGACATCTCAAGGGTTACTATATTCATGGACTTTAAGATATCCCTTATGATGGAAAATTGTCCAGCCAATTCAGAAGGGGTTTCCTGCCTGGTGCCCTTGTATTCTTCATATTCCTTATGTCTAAAGGTTGGCCCAGACTTATCAAAGGCAACACAGATATAGTCTGGCTGGTATTGGTCCTGGAGATTATAGAGCATGGTTAAGAAACCATAGGCTCCATTGGTGTAAATACCGTCCTTGGTTGTCAAGAGGGGCAAGGCATAAAATGCCCTATATAGTAAAGAACTACCATCTATAATCATCAACTTATCCTTGGTCATTAAATCTCTCCTTTTGCTTTATTATCATACCTTTAAGTATATCCTAAAAGTTAGAATCAGTAAACAAAAGTAAAATTAAATTCTTGCTTATTATCAGTATTTATGTTAATATATCTATTGTTAAACAATAAGCCGGTGTGTCGGAACTGGCAGACGAGACAGACTCAAAATCTGTTATCCGCAAGGGTGTGTGGGTTCGAGTCCCACCACCGGCACCATTAATAGACTTACTAACTAAAAGATAGGAGATAACTTAGTTCCTATCTTATTCTTTTTTATAAGCTAATATATTTATGTATTTAAGCCATAGCTGTCCTTAATGAGATAAAGACAATTCATTTAGCCTTATGCCTACTTATTTGATTAACACTTATATGCTAGATTGCATATTCTATAGTTAGATTAAACTATTGAATTCTATTGAAATGAGGTGTTAGGTATGGCTGATGTTCTAGATAGAAGGGACTTGGATCGTGATAGAGACAGAAGAGGATGTGATTGTAATGGTTCTATACTCTTCTTCTTTCTACTGCTTGCAATAATTTTTGCTGGCGACTTTTTTGATTAAACACTATCTTAGAATCGGGATTAACCCGATTCTTATATTTTCAGTTTTTTCCTAGGCCTATTTTCATCATCTATACTGCCTTATAGATGTACTTTTAATCAGATTTATTAAGACCTATGGTCATTGAGGAAAAGAAGTAAGGCATTTACTTACTATTTCCTTTAAAATGGGTACTACCTCAGCCTCAAACCAGGGATTGTTATTCAACCATCTAAAATTTAATGGTGATGGATGGACTAGGGGTAGGTACTTGGGCAAATGGTCTTGGTAGTTTCTTACGGTTTCTGTTAGGTTTTTCTTGTATTCCTTGCCTAGGTAGTACTTTTGGGCATAGTTCCCTATTAGAAGGATGGTTTCAACCTTAGGCATTTCTTTTAATAATATGGGATGCCATTTCTCTGCAAAGCCCTTTCTAGGTGGTAAATCCCCTGATTTTCCCTTGCCTGGGTAATAGAAATCCATAGGAAGCTGGGCTATGTTCTCACTGCCATAGAACACCTCTCTGGATATTCCCATCCACTCTCTGAGCCTATCACCACTTGCATCGTTCCAAAATATTCGACTTTCTTCTGCCTTTCGACCTGGGGCCTGACCTACAACTACTAGACGGGCTTCTTTAGTAGCATAAAAGAGGGGTGGTATTCCTTTTTTGGTATAGGGTTCATTCATGGAATCAGCCATGATTTCCTCTTTTATCTTTTCAAATATGGTCATCTAGTTCACTTTCCTTTCATGTCTTCATATGGAAAATAGGTTGTGACATATAAACCACAAGCCTTTTAAAGATAAAGATGGCATTTCTGCCATCTTTATTAGAACTTATCAAAATAGATTAATTCCTCAGGAATGCCTTTCTTGGTTAATACTTCAACAACTGAATCAATCATAGCTTCACTACCACATAAGTATGCTTCCTTGTTTTCTGGGTCTTCTAAAAATTTGTCTAAGGCATCAGTAACTCTTCCCCTAAAACCATCCCAATCACTATCTTCAGGTACCCTAGATAGACAAGGTATGAATTCAAAATCATAAAGGGTTTCTTCTAACTCCTTAAAGTAATCTAACATAAACAAATCTTCAGGTGTCTTAGCTCCGAAATAGAATCTAGCCTTCCTCTGGATATTCATGGATTTCATATAATTTAGGATTGATAGTATTGGCGCCACTCCTGTTCCAACAGCAACCATAACCATCTCCCTATCATTGTCCTGATAGTAGAAGTCACCATATGGTCCATTTATATAGACCGTGTCCTCTTCATTTAGGTGGTGGTGAACATAGGTAGTTACGATTCCCTGAGGTACATATCCAATTACCAAATCTATGTGGTCTGTTTCCAAAGGAGATGATGCTATTGAATATGCCCTATATACTTCTTCAGTATTTCCTTCATAAAGGGGGGCCTTTAGTTGAACATATTGACCTGGTTTAAAACTTATTTCCTCATCTTCTGGTAGTTTAATCCTAATAAGTTTTATCACCTTGGTTAAATCCATAATTGATTCAACAGTTGCTTCAAATTCCTTAACATTAAACAGCTCCTCTGGAATCTCAATTTTTATATCTTCTTTAACCTTGCATTGACATGATAATCTTACATTACGGCTTAATTCTTCTTCTGATATGAAGGGTAATTCTGTTGCAAGGACTGGTCCTCCACCTTCATGGACTGCAACCTTACAGTAACCACATGTTCCCTTACCTCCGCAGGCAGAGGGTATAAATACTTTTTGATCGATTAAGGTTGATAGTAGACTATTTCCACCTTCAACTATATATTCCTTCTCCTCATTGATGATTAATTTCACTTCTCCATAGTTACCTATTGTTCTATCTGCTAGGGTTAACAATAGGGCAATAGCTGCGGAAATCAATGTTAAAGATAAGGTTGTTGTTAAAATAGTTTCCATATTACCCCTCCTATTGGATTTGGACAATGCCAGAGAAACCTATAAAGGCCATTGCCATTAATCCTGTTATTATCAAGGTGATACCGGGTCCCTGTAGACCTTTAGGTATAGGGGCATTTTCCAGTTTTTTTCTAATACCTGCTAAGGCTACAATAGCCAAGGTCCAACCTAGGCCAGAGCCTATACTAAATGCTATTGATTGGATTAAGGTGTATTCACGAATTATCATGAATAAGGATACACCAAGAATAGCGCAGTTTACAGTTATCAAGGGTAAAAATATACCCAAGGCATAATATAAATTTGGAAGGTAACGTTCTAAGATCATTTCTAGCAATTGAACAGTAGCTGCTATACTTACTATAAACACTATAAATCTTAAATATTCTAAACCAAGGGGTATAAGAACATACTCATAGAGCAGATAATTTATTACACTTGTGATTGCCAAAACTACTGTGACAGCTTGACCGAGACCAAATGATGTAGGTATTTCCTTAGAAACTGCTATAAAGGAACACATTCCTAGAAAATTAGAAAGTATCATGTTGTTGGTAAAGATTGAGGCTATAAAGATGACAAAGGGGCTAATTTCTAACATTATTTGGTCACCTCCCCTTCTCGCTTACTATTAAGTACCCATATAAGTATGGCAAGTAGGAAAAATGCTGCTGGTGGCATTACCATTATGGTCCATGGGGTCCACCATTCTCCTAATACTGGCATACCAAAAATAGTTCCAAAGCCCATGAGTTCTCTAACAAAAGCTATTGCCAATAATACAAATGTATAACCCAAACCAGCTGCGATTCCATCCCAAAGTGAAGGTATTGGAGGATTGACTTGGGCATAAGCTTCCGCCCTACCCATGATAATACAGTTGGTAATGATTAAACCTACATATGGTCCTAGGGCCTTGCTCATTTCTGGCATATAGGCCTTTAAGAATATATCTACTATAATTACATAGGCTGCAATTATAAGAACCTGAATGATCATCCTGACGTGTTTGGGTGTAAACTGCCTAATTACAGAAATTGTAAAAGATGATATCCCTGTAACGAAGGTCAAGGCTAGCCCCATAATCAATGAGTTCATCATTAGATTGGTAACTGCAAGGGCAGAACATATTCCCAGGATCTGAACTAGGACAGGATTTTCATTTAGGATACCCTGTTTAAATATTTTACTAACCCGCTCTTTAGCCATTGCTAATCATCCCCCTTACCCATTATAAATTCATGAATCTCTGCATTCAATAAGTCGCTTACTGCCTTTGAAGTTTGAGTTGCTCCTGAAATGCTATCTATATTTCCCCCTGGTGCTGGCCTGTATATAATATACATATTGTCTACTGGGTTAGAGATATCTACATCCCTGAATTGCTCCAGAAAGTCAGGCTCAGATATCCTACCACCAAGGCCAGGGGTTTCAGAATGCGCTATAAATTCCAAACCAAAGACCTTGGAATAATCTGCTGAAACACCTACGTAAGCATCAATCTTACCCCATAATCCAGGTCCTGATGCTGGGATAGCATAACCTCTTATTTCTCCATTTTCTGTAGTATAGAATATAGGTGGGTCAGAGGCTATATCTACATGAATATGCTCATTAAATACCGATTCTATGACATCTGGGTCATCGGAAGCAATCGGTATATCGAATACATTGAGGATCTTCCTTCGCAATTCGGTATCTTGTAAGAATTCTATTTTTTCTGCCGTGCTGTGATTTAAATAGGCTAAAACAAAGGTGTATAAAGCAGTAATTACTGCCACAAAGATTATTGGATAGACAAAAGATTTCTTTTTCATAATTCTACCCCCTTGCCTGTGCCTTTTGTTTTTTATAATTCTTATAAGCCTTAACTCCTTCATCCATGAGTGGGACAAAGGTATTGGCAATTAAAATTGCAAACATCATACCACCGGCAAATAAGGCATATCCCCTGATTATAACTGTGACAATCCCTACTAGAATTCCAAATACCCATTTAGCCTCCTTGGCCCGGGGTGATGTAACGGGGTCCGTTACCATAAAGACAGTGCCAAACAAGAAACCGCCTGATAAAGCTCCATATAAAGGATTAGGTATCTGTGGATTACCCATGAGATACAAGATGCTAGTTAATCCCACATATCCTATAAAGGTTCCTGCCATGACCTCCCAGGAGGCAACCTTTTTATAGATTAAATAGATTCCTGCCAATATTATAAGAATCTTACTGGTCTCTCCTAAGACTCCTGCAACCCTGCCTAGTAGTAGGTCCAAGTTTGAAACCATTTGTCCAGTATCTCTAAACATTAACATGGGGGTTGCTTGAGAAACTGTTTCTATAGTATCTGTTAGATATGTTCCAAATCCTCCAGGAAATCCCGTAGCCACCTTTGACCAAGAAATAGTTAAGGGCTCTGGGAAGGTTATATAAACAAAGGCCCTTGCTACCAGGGCTGGATTAAAAACATTTCTACCAAATCCTCCGAAAACAGCCTTACCAAAAAAAATCCCAAAAATTATTCCTATAGCAGCTATAAGGTAAGGGGTTGTAGGAGGCAAGGTTAAGGTGTATAAAATACAGCTTACAAATACAGCTTCAGATGCCTTCTTATTCATCTTTTTCTCAAATATAAGCTCGGTAAGGGTACCAAATAATGTTACAAATATAAGTAGGATTAATGATCTCCAACCAAAGAAGTAGATTGAAGCAAATATGATTGGGATGAGAGATATTATAACCGTTCTCATCATCTTTTGCTTCATAAAATATTCCGTCCATTTTTCATTTAACAAAAAACCACCTCCACACTTGATTCAGAATCTTAAGATAATAAGATGACTTGTAATATTGATACCACAAATATATGTATTTATTCATATATGAGGCTTAATTAATTTAATACAAAGAAAACTACTGACGATTAGGAATTAATCTCTAATCTTCAGTAGTTCTTTTTTGTCTACATGATTTCTACGGAATATTTTTCTTTTAATTGATCTATTCTTTCCAAGTATCTTTCTTGTTGCTTTAACCTTACTACTTGTGTATATATTTCATCCCTAGCCTCATCAAATGACATTATACCGCCTGGATTTCTCTCATGGAGTTTAATGATATGATATCCAAACTGAGTTTTAACTGGCTCAGAGATAGCTCCTTCCTCCATGTTAAATGCAGCAGTCTCAAATTCAGGTACCATTTGGCCCCTTGTGAATTCTCCTAGACTACCACCAGCTTCCTTGGATGGACAGGATGAATATTTTCTAGCTGCATCTTCAAAGGATAGACCTTCATTGATTTCTTCAATGATCTCCCTGGCCTCATCTTCAGCTTCTACTAGTATATGGCTAGCCACTAGTGATTCTTGCTTAGTATAGTGTTCCAAATGGCTGTCATAAAACTCTTTAAGTTCTTCCAGTGTTGCATCTTCGCCTTCTATCAGCTTGTTTAATGCATAACTCTTCAGCATGTTTGTCTTAGCATCTTCAACCATTTGAACAAATTCTGCATTCTCATCCAGTTTATTTTCCTTGGCATCTATATAAAGCAACTCCTGATGTACTAGTTCTTCAATGACTTTTTTAATACCCTCTGGTGATTGAAATTGCATTGCCACTTGCGGTCCTATGTCATTTAGGAATTTTAAGACGTCATTTTGACTAATTTCCTTGCCGTTAACTTTAGCTACAACCTTGTTATCTTTCATTTTCTCACCTTTCCTTGTAAATTTTATTCTATAAGAGGCAGGTCACAAAAATAAACAACCTCTTGGAGCTTCAATCTCCAAGAGGTATTATTATCTACCTATTAGATAACTGTTATATTTTCTGCTTGTAGACCTTTTTCTCCTTCTACCACATCAAACTCAACTTCTTGACCTTCTTCTAAAGTTTTAAAGCCGTCTTTGTTTATTTTTGAGTAGTGAGCAAATACGTCATTTCCTTCTTCAGTAGTGATGAATCCATAGCCTTTTTCTGCATTAAACCATTTAACTGTACCCTTCATATAAATACCTCCGAAATTTTATTTCTTTAATTCTCTGTAAAAAACACAAATAAAATTTCTCTATTTATATGTAGATACATATGTTTATTACAGAAATTCTTGTGTTAATAATTTACTTCAGAATTAAAGCTTCGTCTTAATTGTACCACTAGTAACCACCATTTGCAAGCGTTTTAGTGTTTTAATAATCAAGAAAAACTATAATTTTACTCCCCTAATAGGTTCTCCTTAGTCCTCTTACTCATCAACTTTTTATAATCTAGTATATTCCTTGTGTACTCCATACGCATGAGTGGTGAAGATAAGATAAAATCTGCTGTAGCCCTGTTGGTTGCAACAGGAATATCATAAAGGACAGCAATCCTAAGGAGGGCCTTGATATCAGGATCGTGGGGTTGGGCTTCTAGGGGGTCCCAAAAGAATATTAGTAAGTCAATACCTCCTTCTGCTATTCTTGAGCCTATCTGCTGGTCTCCACCTAAAGGGCCTGATTTATAAGCCCTTACTGGTAGCTCAACAGTTTCAGCAATCAACTTAGCAGTAGTACCAGTACCACATAGGAAGTGTTTTTCAAGAGTCCCCTTGTTAAATTTGACCCATTCAATTAATTCCTTTTTCATAGTATCATGGGCAACCAAAGCAATCCTCTTTTGGACATCCATTTTAGCCCTAACATATTCCATAGATCCATCCTCCAAACATTATTCTTACTTAAACTATATCACAAGATCTTTATATTTAATTTCTTTAACTATTTAAAATCTCCATAAACTTTTCTCCAGTGATGGTTTCCATCTCCAATAGGTAGTTGGAAAGCTCTATTAGCTTCTCTCTATTGTCTTCTAAGATTTCTTTAGCCTTTTCATGGGCGGATTTTATTATATTCAAAACCTCTTGGTCTATTTTAGCAGATGTTTCAGGTGAACAGGCTAGGGATGTGTCTCCTCCTAAATACTGGTTTGTAACGGTTTCCAAAGCCATCATGTCAAAATCCTCACTCATGCCATACCTGGTAACCATGGCTCTGGCTATCCTAGTTGCTTGTTCTATATCATTGCTAGCCCCTGTTGTTATGGAGCCAAAGACGATTTCCTCTGCTGCCCTACCTCCACATATGGTTACTATTTTACTGAACAAGTCCTCCTTGGATAAGAGTACACTCTCATCCTCAGGAACCTGCATGGTATAACCCAGGGCACCAGAAGTTCTAGGTATGATGGTAATCTTATGGACCGGGTCAGAGTGGGTTTGTTTAGCAGCTACTAGGGCATGACCTATCTCATGGTAAGAAATGATTCTTTTTTCCTTAGGTGATATGACAGCTCCCTTTCTCTGGTATCCAGCTAAGATTACTTCTACCGATTCCTCTAAGTCTTCTTGGTTAATCCTGGTCCTATTATGTCTAACTGCCCGCAAGGCTGCCTCATTTATAATGTTGGCCAAATCAGCCCCTGATGCTCCAGGAGTAGCCCGGGCTATCTGTCTAAAGTCAATTCCATCTTCCACCTTAACATTCTTTGCATGTACTCTTAGGACAGCCTCCCTACCAACTATATCTGGCAATTCAACAGGTATACGTCTATCAAATCTACCTGGCCTTAATAAGGCAGGGTCTAGGGTTTCTGGCCTATTGGTTGCTGCCAGAATCACGACGCCTTGTTTTCCATCAAACCCATCCATCTCCGTTAGGAGTTGGTTTAAGGTCTGCTCTCTTTCGTCATTTCCTGCAAAACCAACACTATCCCTCTTCTTACCTATGGTATCAATCTCATCGATAAATACAATACAAGGGGCCTTTTCTTGAGCCTGTTTAAACAAATCCCTTACCTTGGAAGCCCCCATACCTGCAAAGAGCTCTACAAATTCTGAACCAGAGATGGAAAAGAAGGGAACATTGGCTTCTCCAGCCACAGCCCTTGCCAAAAGTGTCTTTCCTGTCCCAGGAGGCCCCACTAACAAGGCCCCCTTGGGCATGACTGCCCCAATATCCTGGTATTTTTTTGGATTGTGTAAAAAATCAACAATTTCTTTTAAGGCTTCCTTGGCTTCATCTTGACCTGCTACATCATCGAAGGTTTTCCCTGCCTGAGCTGGTACATAGATCTTGGCATTACTCTTACCAAAGGACATGCCACCCATTCTCCTTTCAAGATTCCTGGATAGGAGATGGCCTAAACCAAATATAAGCAGGATGGGACTTAGTCTTATAAGCAAATTCATAAAGGGGGATAGTTCTTGAGGGACTACCCTTCCAAAATTTACAACTTCAGATTCTTCAAGCCTGGTTATTAGGTTGGGGTCAGGCATGATGCCTGTTGTAAATATCTTACTATCGCCATCCTCTATGGATTCAAAGAAGATCTGATTTTCCGTTAACTCAACTTCAGAAATTTGGTCATTTTCCAGCATTGTCAAAAAGGTTTTATAATCAACTTCCTCAATCTTTTTTTCTAAGAATCTAGGGAAAATGATGGTATTTAAAACTACAAATATTATTAAGCCTATTATGTAGTAATACATCATGGGTTTTTTAGGCATTTTGGGTTTTTTCTGTTTGTCATCCATTATAGCTTCCTCCTTCACAATCTAGATATACCCCTATTTTATGTAAACTAACAAAAAAGAAACTCAAGACTTTGAGTTTCTTTTTCATCTAAGACCTTACTCTTCAATAGATATTGCATCAGTTGGGCAAGAATCTGCTGCCTCTTGTGCGCCGTCTTCATGTTCTGCTGGCACTGGATCAGCTATTACAGTAGCTATATCCTCATCATCCATTTCGAAGACCTCAGGACAAATAGTAGCACATAAACCACAACTTATACAAGCATCTCTATCAACAAACGCCCTCATTTGCATACCTCCAAATATTTTCTATTACATAACCTATTATATTCCTTATTTATAAAAAATCAATACGTGGACGGGACATTCACTTGATAATTATTATAACCCATTGGCTAAATTTAAACCATAAAATTAGCCACCAAGGTATGCCTTCTTGACAAGTTCGTTATTTAACAGGTCATTTGCCTTGCCCTCTAATTCAATTCTACCATTTTTAATTATATAAGCCCTATCTGCATTTAGGAGAGCCATCTTAGCATTTTGCTCAACTAGCATGATGGTCGTTCCTGAATTATTTATATTCTTTATAATTTCAAAGATTTCTTTTACTATCATGGGAGCCAGACCCATGGATGGCTCATCCAAAAGAAGTAATTTAGGTCTTGATAATAGAGCCCTACCAATGGCCAACATTTGCTGCTCTCCACCTGATAAGTTTATGGCGTTTTGGCTTCTTCTTTCATATAGAATAGGAAATAATTCAAATACTTTTTTAATATCCTTTTTGATATTCTCCTTGTCTGTCCTTGCATATGCTCCTATCTCAAGGTTCTCCAAGACAGACATGGTTCCAAAAATCCTTCTACCTTCGGGCACATGAGATATCCCCATCTTCACGATATCTGATGCTTGTATCCCAACTATATTTTGATTCTCATAAAGAATCTCTCCAGATTTTGCCTTTTCTAATCCAGAAATTGTTCTTAGGGTAGTGGTCTTACCAGAACCGTTGGATCCAATAAGGGTAACTATTTCTCCAGAATTTACTTTAAGGCTTATATCTTTTAAGGCGTGTATTCCACCGTAAAACACATTTAGGTTCTTAATTTCTAGCAACTGCCTATTCACCTCCAAGATATGCCTTTATAACTTCTGGATTGTTTTGTATTTCTTCTGGTGTACCCCTTGCTAATAGCGTTCCATAGTTAAATACAATTATATCATCACATAAGTCCATAACTAGGGACATATCATGTTCTATTAGGATTACTGTCAAATCAAACTCTTCCCTGATCCATTGGATTAATTCGGTAAGCTCCCTTGTTTCCTGAGGATTCATTCCTGCAGCAGGCTCGTCTAGAAGCAAAAGCTTTGGTTTAGAAGCTAGGGCCCTAGCGATTTCAACCTTTCTCTGCTCACCGTATGGAAGGTTTTTAGCCAATACATCCTTCTTATCATACAGGTTGAAAGTCTTCAACAACTCTACTACTTCATCATAGGCTTCATCTTCATGCTTATAGTAGCCTGGCAACCTAAATAATGAGGTAAATAAGTTGTATTTAAAGTTATTATGATATCCTATTAGGACGTTCTCTAGAACCGTCATTTCCTTGAATAGTCTAATATTTTGAAAGGTCCTAGCAACTCCATACTTGACCATTCTAGAAGGTCTAAAATTGATGGAGGAAATTTCCTGATTTAGCTTGTATACTATATCTCCTGAACTAGGACTATAAATGCCTGTCAATAAATTAAAGAAAGTAGTCTTTCCTGCTCCATTTGGACCAATTAAACCAACTATCTGTCCCTCTTCAATCTTCATATTGATGTTTGATACTGCCTTAACACCACCAAAGGATTTATACAGATTATTTACTACTAACATTTCCACTCAAACCACCCTCCTTATTGAAAAGTTTAAACTCCTTATCTCCCATAACACCTTGAGGTCTATATACCATTATTAAGAATAAGATTACTGCGTATATTACCATTCTCAATTCTGGGAACCCTTGTAGGAATGAAGATATTACTGATAGGATAACTGCTCCCACAATTGATCCGGTAATGCTACCCATTCCTCCAAAGACTACTATTACTAAAATATCTATGGATTTCATAAAGCCGAATGTGTCAGGCTTGATGAAGTAAAAATAGTTTGCATATAAGGCTCCGGCTATGCCAGCGAAAAATGCCCCAATTACAAAAGCAAGTATCTTATAATATGTTGTATTAACTCCCATGGCCTCTGCTGCAATTTCATCTTCCCTGATGGATATACAGGCCCTGCCATGGTAGGATTTTACGAAGTTGCTTATTATAAATATGGTTGCTATAACTGAAAAATACAACCAGGTCCAATTCGTATATCTGGGTATATCATTGAGGCCTATAGCCCCACCCACATAGTCATTATTAAGTCCTATTATCTTAATAATTTCACCAAATCCTAGGGTTGCTATTGCAAGATAGTCCCCCCTTAGTCTCAAGGTTGGAATACCGATTAATAGCCCTGCTAAAGAAGCTGATAGGGCTGCAACAGCTACTCCCACAATAAAGGGTTGACCAAGCTTAGCCGTCATTATACCTGAGGCATAGGCTCCTATGGCCATAAAGGCAGCATGACCTAGTGAAAACTGCCCGGTAAACCCAGTTATAAGATTTAAACTAACTGCCAGTATTATATTGATCCCAACGATAACCATATTAAGCTGAATATATGAATCAATGATACCTACATTAGATAGGAGTAGTACTAGGAAGTATATAAGCAATACCAGCACTAATGTATATATATTTTTCTTAGTCAAGATCTTCATGCCAAACATCTCCTTACACCTTTTCCCTTTGGTTGCTACCAAAAATACCATTTGGCTTAATTAGGAGGACTAATATCAAGATTGCAAAGGCAACTGCATCCTTATACAAGGAGCCTCCTAGGGCACTTACAACAGTTTCGGTAACACCCAAGAAAAATCCACCAAAGACGGCTCCTGGAATTACTCCAATGCCACCTATTACTGCAGCGATAAAGGCCTTAAGTCCTGGTACTGCCCCCATCAAAGGATTGATGGTATTATAATATATTCCAACTAGGACTCCAGCTGCTCCTGCCAAGGCAGAACCTATAGCGAAGGTATATGATATTGTCTTATTCATATCAATTCCCATTAATTGGGATGCATCCCCATCCAGGGCAACGGCTCTCATTGCCTTTCCAGTCTTGGTTTTATGGATTACATATTGTAATAAAAGCATCAAGACTATTGTTACCGTTAATATATATATATTTCTAATATCAACTACCGCATTTGTACCAAATAGGCTTACTTGTATATCAGGTAATATATTTGGATAAGACCTGGTCTGCGGAGTCACAAAATACATCATCCCGTATTGTAAGAACATGGATACTGCTATGGCTGTTATCAAGGCCGCTATCCTTGTTGAATTTCTCATTGGCTTGTAGGCTACCTTCTCAATAACAACTCCTAATAAACTTGTTAGTATCATAGAAAGTATAAGTGCAGGAAAAAAACCAAAATTAAAGAAAGTTGTTAGTGCATAGCCTATATAGGCACCAACCATGTAAATCTCACCATGTGCAAAGTTGATTAATTTAATTATTCCATAAACCATAGTATATCCAAGGGCCATCAAGGCATATATACTGCCCAACGATATGCCATTTACAATCTGTTGAATAAAATGTTCCATTATCACCACTCCATCTAATATAGCTTAAAACGTCTGTCTTTATAGGTTTAGGTGGGGTAGACACCCCACCTCACAATTATATTAAGGTTCTAGCTTCTTCAAGAACTTTGGTTCACCGTTTACTAATTCAAGTATAGTTACAGCCTTAACAGGGTTGTGATTCTCATCAATTGATAGGGTACCAGTAATACCCTTAAAATCTACAGTTTCAGCCATTGCATCTCTAATTTTTTCAGGACTTGCTTCCCCTGCCCTTTCAACTGCGTCTGCAAAGAAATATCCTAAATCATATCCCATAGCATGGAAGGCTCCTGGTTCTCTACCGAATTTCTCTTTAAAGGCATTTCTAAATGCAACAACTTCTTCAGATGTATCCATTGGTGAATAGTGGTTTGAATAGTATACATCATTTAAGGCATCTGCCCCAGCTAAATCTAGGATTTCTGGAGAATCATAACCGTCTCCACCAAGAATTGGCACATCGATTCCTAGTTCTCTTGCTTGTTTGATTATCAAACCAACCTCTTCATAGTAACCTGGTACTAGTAGTACCTCAGGATTAGCTGCTCTTATGTTAGTTAATACTGCCCTAAAATCAGTTTCTTTTGATTGGTAGGCTTCTTCAGCTACAATCTTTCCACCTAGTTTAGTGAATTCTTCAATAAAGCTATTTTGAATACCTATACTATAATCACTTGTATTTTCAACTAAGATTGCTGCATTTTTAAGGCCTAAGTCATTGTATGCAAAGTTTGCCATGGTAACGCCTTGGTAGGAGTCACTGAAACATGTCTTAAATACATAATCCCTTACTTTACCATTGCTATCCACTGTAACATCATCAGCTGTTGCAGATGCAGAAACAAGTGGAACACCATGTTGTTCAGCTGGTGGAAGGGCTCCCTTTGTGTTACCAGAAGTGGCTGGCCCTAATATTGTAACTACATTTTCCCTAGTAATCAGTCTCTCAGAAATGTTAGCTGCCTCAGCACTATCAGAAGTGTTATCCATCTTGATAACTTCTATTTGTTTGCCTAGTACTCCACCATTCTTATTTATTTCTTCGATGGCCATCTCAATACCATCAGATAGGTCTGTACCATATGAGGCTACATTTCCTGACAATTCATAATTTAAGCCAACCTTAATTGTGTCAGCATCTCCGGACCCTTGGCCAGAATCAGAAGAACAGCCAACTACTAAGCTTGCCACCATTATTAACACCAAAAATACAGAAACAACTTTTTTCATTTAATCGATCTCCCCTTTTTCATATTTTTGTCATTTAATCTATCTATATATAGTCCAATATCACTAATATCTATATCAACCACCCCCAGCTAATTAAGTATAATAAAAAGCCTCTATCATATATCCATATAATAGAGGCGAAAGTTTCCGCGTTACCACTCTAATTTAATAGTATTTTTACAAATACTAAACTCACTAGGTTCTAACAAACCATCGCCTTATAATGTAGGCAAACATCATAACTTACTTAATTTCAGCTATGAGACTCCGAAGTGACCTATTATCTATCAAGCATAATACTGGCTCCCACCATACCCAGCTCGCTAAGATTAGCTTTTGATAGTTTTCTTCTTCTTCATAGTCTTTAACAAATTCGATTAAAAACTTACGATTTATAATACTTTAACACCCTAAAGCCCTTTTGTCAATACCTTTTTTTATAGTTTATTTAATTTTTTGCAAAATCTTTTAAACCACTGAAATGTTAGCGTTTTCCTTTGTTTTCCCTTACAAGATTACTAGTTATTCAAGATCAATTTGGTTTGTTTGTTTAATATATTATGCTAGAACCTCAATTATGACATGACTTTTCTTAAAAGGAATAGTTTTAGGAGGTATTGAAGAAAATAAAAATGAGAAAAATTTTGGAGGATAAGCTATGATAAATGAAAATCTACTTAATAAGATACCCCAATCCTATTGGCTTGAATCTACTGGTAGAACTAATTATCCAACCCTCAATGAGGATATAGATGTGGATGTTCTAATAATAGGAGGCGGAATGGTTGGACTATTAACAGCCTACCAGTTAAAGGGTCAAGTAGCTAAACTTACAATAATAGAAGCCGAAAGAATAGTTGAATCAACAACAGCCCATACTACAGCAAAGATAACATCCCAACATGGGCTAATTTACCATAAGTTAATAAGTAAGCTTGGGCGAAACTTGGCAGAACAATATGCCCAGGCCAATGAGTTGGCCATAGGACATATTAAAGAAATTATTGATGAAAACAAGATAGATTGTGATTTTGAAACCCAGGCTGCCTATATCTACACCCAGGATGAAAAGTATTTAAAACAAATTCAGGCTGAAGTTGAAGCTGCCCAATCCTTAGGGATACAGGCTGAATTTGTAGACGAGATACCATTTCCCATGGAGGTTAGGGCTGGAATGGTATTTAAAAACCAAGCCCAATTTCATCCTAGAAAATTTTTGTTAGATCTAGCCCAAATAGTCCATAAGAATGGAGTCCAAATCTATGAAAAGACCAGGGCTATAGAACTGGAAGAGGGTTATAAAAGGTATGTCATCACCACTGATAAGGGAAGCAGAATTTTAGCTGATAAGGTAATTATTGCAAGCCACTATCCCTTCTACAATAAAAAATCTATGTACTATGGCAGGATATATGTGGAAAGATCATATATATTGGCCGTTAAAGCTAAAGAAGACTACCCAGGTGGCATGTATATTAATGCTGAAGACCCCCCTAGGTCCTTAAGGAGTCTGCCAACGGAAGATGGCGAACTTATTCTAGTTGTAGGAGAAAACCACAAGCCTGGACAAAGCGAGGATACTAATGGGCATTACCTAAACCTCCTCAACTTTGCCCAGGACCTATTCACAGTTGAAGCAGTACCCTATAGGTGGTCAACCCAAGATTGCTTAACCTTAGATGGAATACCTTATGTTGGGCAATATGCTTCTGATACCCCCAATCTATATGTGGCAACAGGATTTGGAAAGTGGGGGATGACCAATAGTATGGTATCTTCTATGATTCTTAGTGACTTGATTAACGAGGGTAAGAGTCCCTTTGCTGAAGTCTATGATCCAAGTAGAAAAACCATAGCTGCTTCAGCTAAGAACTTCCTCATACAAAATGCCGATGTAGCAGTTCAGCTAATTGAAGGGAAATTATCTTCAACAGAAAAAGATGTGAGTTTAAAACCTGGTGAAGCAATAATTATAGAGATAGATGGGGAAAAAGTTGGGACTTTTAAGGATGAAGAGGGTGAATTACATTTAGTCAACATAACCTGTACCCATATGGGATGTGAACTGAAATGGAATAAGGCTGAGAGGTCTTGGGACTGCCCATGTCATGGATCTAGGTTCACCTATGATGGGGATATTATTCAAGGACCTGCTGTCAAACCTTTAAGCTTTGATAGGGATGTTAATACCATTAAAAAACTTATAAATGAGAATTTTTAGATATAAGAATAGCTCAAATATCTTCATTCATATTTGAGCTATTTCGCTTCTTTTAGAAATTACTTATCATACTTAACCAGTGAATTTATATAGTAGTCTTTTATCTTCTCCCTACCCTTTAAGCTCTCTAGCTCGATTAGGAATTCGATAGCTACTACTTCGCCGCCTAGGGATTCGATTAATTTTGCAGCTGAAAGCACGGTTCCACCAGTTGCTAAAAGGTCATCTACTATGGCGATTCTATCTCCCTTTTTTATGGCATCTGTATGGATTTCCAGAGTATTGGTGCCATATTCAAGCTCATATTCATTGCTTGCGATGGTTCCAGGCAATTTACCAGGTTTCCTAACTGGGATAAAGCCTACACCAAGCCCATAGGCAACTGCAGCCCCTATCAAAAATCCTCTAGCCTCTGGACCTACTACATAATCAACACCCCTGGATCTTAAGTCCTCAACGATTTTATCAATTGAATACTTATAAGCCTCCTTATCCCTAGTCAGGGTGGTTATATCCTTAAAACTAATGCCCTCTACCGGAAAATCTTCTATTACCCTTATTTTAGATTTTAAATCCAAGTCATTTCCCTCCAAATACTTTAATGTCACTGTAAAGTTTACCATACTTTTAATCTTTTTAGTATATAAACATTTATTGAATCGAATTTTATATAAGATTATTGCCTTTAAAACTTTCTACCTCCACCTCCATGGGTCCTACCACTGGATGACCTGTGGGTAGTACTTCTACCAAGGGTTGATTTAGATGTGTTGGTTGGCTTTGGGATAACCCTATGGGTTACAAAACTATTAATAAGCCTATCTTGTCTATTATAAAAATTTACTATACTATTGGTCCTATAGGAATAGGGGTTGGGCTTACTTCTGAACCTGTATTGGGATATGATACTTATGATGAAGGCTAATCCGACACCTAAGGCCCCTATCAAGGCTATAAGAATATCTGCTACAGTTAATTTGTTTTCCTTAACTACTTCCTCGGGTTCATTGTATTGACCAGATGGTATACCCATAACTAGGTAGGACTCAGTTTCCTCCAAAAAACCTAGTGCAGCGCCATAATAATCACCTACTAGAAGGCCACTGTCAAAAACCCTATCCAATACTGCCTCTATTCGTACATCAGTCAAATACCTAATTCCCTGGCCAGTTGTTGATATATAGGTCTCCCTATTGTCCATATCTATTAAGAATAAGATTCCATCATAGTTTGGACCAACACCATAACCATTATAATCAAAGTAATCATCAGCAAATTCCCTTGAGGACTTGCCTCCAGTATCATCGGTAGTTACAATGACTATATCCATATTGAATTCCTGGGACAAGGCATTTGCCCTATCATTTAAGTCTAGCACCTGGTCTGGTGACATAAGATTTGCCTCATCAACAACCAGGGTCTTTTGGGCAAATACTGTCCATGGGACTAGTAAGGATACTATAAGAATAATTAAGATGATTAGAAACTTCCCATTTCTCATAAGACTATTTACCATATGAAGTACCCTCCTAACAATAGAAAGAAAAAGGTAGTTCCGAATAGTATACTGGATACTCCCAACATCCTTCTCCTACTCAAGGGTAGTTCTCCGTAGGCCCTACCATTTTGACCATTTACAGCAAAGACATAGGTTCTGCCATTATAAAGGTAGGTCAATATCCAGGCTGGCAAGAGGGTATAATTCCAAGACTTGGCCTCAATATCTATCTGATTTTTGATAGTCCTGGTACTGTTATATCCTTGTATGCTATCCCTTATAAGGTTATTGTAATACTGGTTAACCTGATTTTTAATAGAAGGCTCTATCTTTTCCTTACCTAAATCGTATTGCTCTGCAAAGAAACCTGAAAGGTAGGGTTTTGAAAAGGGTATGGCCTCGCTTTCATCATAGGGACCAATCCCGTTTAGTAAGTCCTTATTAATCTTCGTAAAGGCAAGCTCGGATACATTGTTCATATCAATCTTGCCCCTTCTAACTATTTCATACTTCTTTGTTTCTGTATACTCTAAATCTCCTGCCCGCCAAACCCTAATATTCCGACCTTCTCCTAGATAATCCACATCTGCCACATAATCAACCCACCAATAGGGCAGGTAGATGCCAGTAATTTTTTCTAGCTGGGAGGAGCTAGTAAAGTCATCGGGTATAAACCTCTTCCTCCCTACCCATTTTAAAAAGATTTCTTTAGCCTGGTCCTTATCTATTTTAAAGGGAATAATTTTATTGGGCAAGAATTCCCCTTTTAATCTTTGTGAAATTATTACGGGATTGTGGCAGTAGTAGCAAAATGTAGATGTGGTGGTTTCATCTGTAACTACCTCTGCCCCACAGCTTTTACAAGTGTAGCCGCCCAGGGCTTTTTCCTCACCGATAGGTGCATGACTGTGTCCTTCTAATAAGTCCACCTCATCGTACTCACTTAAGCAAAAGTCGCATTTGAACTTCTTAATATCTGGCTTGTAATGAATACCAGCACCACAATTGAGGCACTTATAGCTGGTAGTAGCCATATAGGATCACCTCTTTACTCGAGAATTAAAACTTATTCCCACATTCTGGACAGAAATTAGGAGCTTCCCCCTTTGGTTCGTATCCACAGTTAGAACATTTATTAGATACCGGCTTCTTAGTCCCACATTCTGTACAAAAGTTACCATGGTTTTTATTACCGCATTCTGGGCAGAACCAGGTATTCTTCTGAGTTGTTGGACTTGATTGGGCTGATTGCTTCTCCATTTGTCTTTGGTTACTAGAAGAAGCCGCTTCCATAAATCCTCCAGCGCTTTGCATACCAAGACCCATACCTAAAAATGCCCCAGTTGCTCCACCTTCGTTGGACCCTGCAGCCTCTAATCCTCTGGCCACTGAGCCTTGGACATAGCCCTCTCTTACACTTGGGTCGCCCAACATGGCTCCTTTGTTCCTCATATTTATAAGTTCCTTAGATTGGTCATCATAGGATATGTTGGAAATGCCCACTGATTGGATTTCCATTCCCCTCATCCTCTTCCAATCTTCATCTAAAACATCAGCCATATACTTACTTAACTCTCTACCCCTTGATACTACATGGGAAATTCTAATGCCGTCAGCTGACATCTGATTCATGGCGGCTTGAAGGGCTTCTAGGAATTCAGACAGGTACTGCTCATTTATATCTTGAATTTCGATTCTATCCTTGTTTCTAGGGATGGCTTCCATGAAAAAGAGGATGGGATCTGTTATCTTTATGGAATAGGTCCCAAATGTCCTTAAGAATAGTTCTGAATTATAGAAGTCATCAAAGTAATTTAGGGGGTTGGGAGTGCCAAATTTTATCCCCTTTATCTCCTGAAGGTTTATATAGTATACCTTTTGTGCAGTAGGAGTCACTCCTCCATACTTAAAACGATTAAAGGACTCCTTCAGTGAATCCTTAAAGGACCCATTAAACAAGGATGGCAGGGATGAATTATCTACCTTATAATAGCCTTCTTCTGCTGTATAATCTACTATTTTCCCACCATCAACCAGCATCATAAATTGATTAGGATATACGTGGATAATTGATCCATTGGATACCGTATCTACTGTTCCCTTTCTATTGGAACCCCTCCTATCATCCTTCCTAACCATGACCCCTTTGGTAAAGACAGTATTGTCCCCCATATTATCCGGTTCTATAACTTCTAACCATTGGTCTGCAAGACTTCCGCCTATAGAGCTTGTAAGTGCCTTAATTAATCCCATAATAATACCTCCTAATTCTAGATAAATAAATTCTATAACTATATACCCCAAGTAGGATATTTTTCAACTGAGTAAGTTTAACCTATAAGTCCCTATCATTACCTTTTTTAAGGTTTGTTGAAATAGACTTGATTATCACAGCAAAAATAGGACCTAGGATTACACCTATAGGTCCTAGTATTATGGTTCCAAGTAGGCTGGCTAGAAAGGTATAGATTGGCTTGATTCCCATCTTGTCTCCAGTAATCTTTGGCTCAAGCAACTGTCTGATTAGACTACCAATTATATAAACCATGGCCAGGCCAAGGGCTAGGTCAGAATTACCTGATAATAGGGAAATGACTGTCCAGGGTATCAAAATAATACCGCTACCCAGGACAGGTAGTATGTCTACCAGGGCGATGATGGTTCCCATTAATAAGGGAAATGGCGCATCAACGATTACTAGTCCTATGCTAAATATTATAAATGTCAAAATCATCAAGATGATTTGGGCCTTAAGGTATCCCCTTAATCCATGCTTTATATCATTGATTATTATTCTTAGACTATCTTTATTCTTCAATTCAAAGCACCATTCCTCTTCCAAATAATTTTGATTTAGTCTACAGATTTTAGAGATTCCACCATAGGAATCCTTCTTAACTTGTAATGCATAAAGGCGTTGACCATTACTGCAAATAAGAGGGACAAAAGAACTGAGTAAACATAACTAATTGGTTCTAAATCTAAACCGAACATGATGTTATCCATCTCGACGGTTGTCATTATATACCTATGCAGGTATATCCCCATGACTAACCCTACCATGGTTCCTATAAAGGTTAATATGATATTTTCCCTGTAAATATACATGGATACTTCGGGGTCATAAAATCCTAGTACCTTAATAGTTGCTATTTCTCTAACCCTTTCACTTATGTTTACATTTGTTAGATTATATAAGACCACAAAGGCTAGGGCTCCTGCAGACACAATTATCACCAAGACTACATAGCCCAAGGAGGCAATCATTTCATCGAAGTCTTCCTTTACTATGGAGTTAAAGCTAACAGAAATTATGCCTTCCTCCTCCAAGAGTTCCCTGGATAAGTTATCTTCTGCCATCTTGGTCATACTGATTAACTTGCCAACTGCTTCATTATATTCCAGCTCCCCATTGAAGAGTTTGCTGTAGTATTCCTTGGAAATATAGGCATAGTTTGATGTATAGTTCTCGGTAATAGCATTTACTTCAACCAAGGCCTCTTCATCCTCGCTATTTATGAAGGTTATCGTATCTCCTACTCTAATATCCAAGGCATTGCTAACCTGCTTAGAAATTACTATGCCCTCATCTGGAATCCTAATTTCTTCCTTGGTCTTGGGGTGCCTCAATCTAATTAGCTCTGTTATGACATCATTATCCTTGGGAACTACAACTGATAGATCCTTTTTCCCATTTTCATTGGATATGCTGCCCCCCTCGCGATGAAGCAGGGCAAAATCCGTTATCTCAGGAAATTCATATAATTTATCTAAGCCATCCTCTTCAATACCAATGGAAATATCATAGGCAAATATCTCCCCAAACTGCCTATCTACAACAGACCTTATAGAGTCTCTTACACCAAAGCCTGTTAAGAGTAGGGCGGTGGAGCCAGCTATGCCAAATACCGTCATAAAAAATCTTCTTTTGTATCTTAAAAGGTTCCTCATGGTCACCTTATAACTAAAATTAAACCTATTCCATATAAAGGGTATTTTTTCTAGAATAACAGTTTTACCTATCCTGGGAGCCTTAGGCCTCATCAAGGATGCTGCATTCTCTTTCAACTCACTGCTACAGGCCATAAAGGCTGTCATGGTAATCAACATTACCGCTACAGAGCTGACTATTAGGGCTAATCCAGGGTTGAAAACTAGCTCTACTGGAGGTAGGGCATAGTTGATACCAAAGGCATTAAAGATTATGGTAGGAAAAATAGTATAACCCACTGCTACTCCTACTAGGCATCCTAGGACAGTTGCTGTTAAGGCATAGATGATATACTTAAAGCTTATGTCCCCCTTGTCATATCCTAGGGCCTTTAAGGTACCAATATTAGTCCTTTGCTCATCTACCATTCTTGTCATGGTAGTTAGGGTTACCAGGGCAGCTACTAATACAAAGAAGAAGGGAAAGACCTTAGCTATAGCATCTATCCTATCAGCAGCCCCACCATAATCCATATAGGAGTAATGGCTCTCCCTGTCTAGAACATACCATTGGGCCTCTGGGATATCCTGAATTTCCTTTTCTGCATCCAATATTTCAGCCCATGCTTCCTCCAACTCCTCTTCTACCTCTAACTTGGATTCATGGTACTCTTCCCAGCCTTCTTCCAAGTCCTCCTTAGCCTTGGCTAAGTCTCTTTTAGCCTTATTTATCTCCTGGAGTCCTTCCTTCTCTCCATTGGCAAGGTTTACCTTTTCCTCTTCTAAGGTAGCCCTGGCTTCCTTTAATCCTTGGATATTTCGATTTAATTCTTCCTCACCTTCCATAAGGGCCTGCTTCCCTGCTTCTAATTCTCTCTTCCCGCTTTCAACTTGTTTGGTGGTTTCAGAGAGAATAGCTTCAGCCCTCATTAATTCCATTGACAATGAAATCTTTTGTTCCTCAGGTAGATAAGGGTTTTCCAAGGCTGTGTTGAGTTGGCTTATTTGTTCTTCTAGAAGAATAATGGCATCTTCTCCCTTTTTAAGCTCTGCCTCTGCAAGCTTAAACTCTTCTTCAGCCTGCAACTTCTTATTATTAAAATCTACAATCCCTTTTTCTAGCTCCTTTTCACCTTCAGTAAGGTCTGCCTCAGCCTTGGCTAGCTCTTCCTTTGCTTCCTTTATGGTTCTATGAAAGTCCTTTTCTTTTTTTTCTAATTCCCTTTCACCATCAGCTATTTCCTTCTCAGCATCTTCTAATTCCTTTAGGGCATCAGCCAATTTTTCTTCCGCTTCAGCCTTTCCTTCAAAATACTCTTTCTTACCATCTTCTAATTCTTTCCTGGCTTCGTCGACTATCTCATCATACCTGGCCTCTTCCCGTATCTCAGCTAAATCTTCCAAATCAGCAAGGATGGGGTTTATTAGATCAAAGTATTCATCCCTGTAGGAATTATACTCCCTAGCACCTTGGACGGTTAAGTAAATATCTGTATAGGCATCTAGTTTGAAATTCTCCTGGGGCACTATGATATAGGTTCCAACCTTGCCATTTCCAATAGGACTATTACCCTTCTCAAAGGACAGATAATAAGGAACCTGAACCCTGCCCACCACTGTAAACTCTGTGTTTTCTAGATCCTCTCCTAAGTCATCATCTTTGGGAAGATATAGGCTAATCCTCTCGCCAAGGGGTAGACTGACAAAGTTTTCATCTATAACTTCTACCAGGCACTCATTGGCCCTTTCTGGGTACCTTCCTTCTAACAACCTCATTCCATTAATCTGGTTTGGTGAAATATAGCTATGTACTCTAATAACGGTTTCCCTATCATTAAGCATAGCTAGGGCATCTAAGCTATAGGTTGCTAGGCTTTCCTCAATACCTTGTATTTTATTTATCTCATCTAAGTCTTCCTCAGTTAAACCCAAGGTTGAAACAACCCTAATGTCCATCAACTTATAATCATCATAGTATTTATCTGCAGTATTTTTCATTACCTCTGGCGTTATTTTAAGTCCAGTAAAAAAGGCTACACCTAAGGCAACAATAGATAGTATGGAGATAAACCTTCCTAATGATTTTCTGATGTCTCTTAAGGCATCCTTGACTAATGCAGTTTTCCTCACTACCATTCAATCCTTTCTACTGGAATAGGATTATCATTAATGGTTTGACTATCAACGATTCCATTTCTAATTCTTATGACCTTATCTCCCATCGGGGCTATGGCTAGATTATGGGTGATGACTACAATGGTCATGCCCATTTCCCTACCTGTATCCTGTAGTAATTTTAATATGGATTTACCAGTATTATAATCCAAGGCACCGGTGGGCTCATCGCATAGGAGGAGCTTGGGATTCTTGGCCAAGGCCCTTGCTATGGCTACTCTTTGCTGCTCCCCTCCAGATAGTTGGGATGGGAAGTTCTTGCTTCTATGGCTTAGTCCCACTGCATCTAGGACCTCTTTGGGATCCAAGGGGTTCTCACATATCTGGGTTGCAAGCTCTATATTTTCCAGGGCAGTTAGGTTTTGTACCAGATTATAGAATTGGAAAACAAAACCTATATCATGTCTCCTATAGGTGATTAAGTCCTTGTGGGAAAATTTGCTAACCTCCCTACCATCAACTGTAATCTTTCCAGATGTTGCTGTATCCATGCCACCCAATATATTTAAAATGGTGCTCTTACCAGCCCCACTTGGGCCAGCTATTATTACAAACTCTCCCTTGTCAATGGAAAAATTCACCCCATTCAGGGCATTAATCTCCACTTCCCCCATTTTGTAGACCTTTTTCACATCTTTAAATTCTATATATTTATCCATAAACCTACTCCTATCAACAAATTGGTAATAATATACTGTAAACCAGATACACCAATAATTATATCATCAGAAGGTTAGATTAACAACGAAAGTCTTTACTTACTGATAATTTAAAACCCTATTGGAAAGTATCCAATAGGGTTTTTCTGTAAACTTTTAAGAGGTCTTATTTGTTTAATGCTTCCTTAACCAAGGCCTTAAACTGCTCAGCACTTGATGTAGCCCCTGAGACCGCATCTATTTCGTCCACGTCCTGCCTTTTTATAAGGGCATTTTCTAATTGCTCATAGGCCTCAGCTGGACTTATACCTGAAGCAGCCTTCATGTTAGCGGCATACTCTTCATCTTCAGATTTTAGTTGGTTGTCTTCATTGATTTCGTCATAGTCAACGGATGTGATTTTACCACCCTCAACTACTATCTCTACTCTACCCCTCCAGCCCCTTTCATCGGGTTCACTTTCTGCTGTATATGTTCCATCCTCATATTTAGCATCATTTGAGGCACAGCCTACAAGCACTGCTAATACCAAGGTAAGTATTAGACCGAATATTAAAGCTCTCTTCATCATTAACACCTCTGTCCTTAAAATATATTAGCACAGACAAGAAAATGGATAATATATTGTCAGTGTCAAATATATATTACCCATTTAATGTTTTTTCTATCAAATTAAAATTTACTTTCCTAGAGCCTGCTTAGGCAGTTAGATTTTTCTTTTCCAGCCTCTTCCTGACAAAATCTCCTATTAGTACATATAGAATCGAGAATATAGGTATAAATAGGATTATGCCCATTATACCCATAAGGCTACCACCCAGGGTAACTGCAACTAAGGTCCATAGGGATGGTAAGCCAGATGCCTTACCTACTACTTGGGGATATATGAGGTTTCCTTCAATTTGTTGGATAATTATAAACATGACCACAAACCATAAGGCCATCTTAGGATTAATAACTAGAATCAAGAAGGCCCCTATAAAACATCCAAAAAAGGCTCCTACGATGGGGACTATGGATGTTACAGCAATGGTGACACTTATCATCAAAGCATAGGGGAATTTGAATATAGTCATGGCTATAAAGAACATAACACCTAGTATAATAACTTCAAGTAATTGGCCATGTAGGAAACCTGAAAAAGCGGTGTTTGACAGATTGGCTAGGTAAAACAATCTATTAGCCACCTTCTCAGGGAATATAGCCAGGGTTAAATTCTTAGTCTGCCCAATAAGCTTTTCCTTTTGAAATAGGATGTAGATTGAAAAAACAAAGGCCAGGGCAAAGGTAATTGTACCACTCACTATGGACATGGATATGTTAAGAGTGGACTCTAAAACTGCAATTATGCTGCCCTTAGTAAATTCGATGACCTTGTCCTTCAAACTATTCCAATTGAAATCTATGTAGCCTACCCATTCCATCAGCCTTGGATTGTCCTCTAAAAGAGAGGTTACAAAGGATTGAACTCTTTCAATCATTGCGGGACTTCTTTCAACTAGATCTGTAAAAGTGTTTATAAGTTCTGGGATTATAATAAAGGAAATGGTTATGAATACCAAAATAAAGATAATTAAGGTTATAGTAAAACTAATACCCCGCTTCAGACCATCATGTTTTCTAAGTATGGTTTTATTCCAGGGAATCTTAGTCTCAAAAAAGTTCATAGGGCCTTTTAAGATAAAGGTAATAACTAGACCCAAGATAAAGGGGGATAAAATAGATAGCCCCTGCTTTAAAACATGGACAACTGCTACTATGTTATCCAATAACCACATAAGTATTATTGCAAAACTTATTAAAAATAAGGCTCTTTTTACAAATCTAGAATCTAAATCCATTAATATTCCTACTCTCTTAATAGGTATTTTCTAACTTAATTATGTAAGGACTTATATCTTTCTATATTAGCATCGCTTAAGAATTCATTAGCATCATTTATTTTTTGGAAGATTTCCTTGGCATTAGGTGACTTATTCAAGTCAGGATGATACTCCTTGGCCTTCCTTCTATAGGCTAGTTTTATCTGGTATTTGTCAGCATCATATGGGACACCTAACAAATCGCAGCTCTCTTCATACTTTTTCTTAAACTCTATAGAAGGGTCAGCATAATATTGACCACCATAGTCATATCCTCCATAGCTATAGCCACCAGTGCCTCTTTGATAGTTTTGATACTCATACCACTGTTTGAATCTTTCTTCCCACTGTCGCTGCTGTTCTTCCTGTCTTTTTTCTTGTTCTCGCCTCAGCCTTTCCGCTTCCATCCTCTTGTACCTATTTCCATAACCACCAAAGGAGTCGTATCTAGCCTTTCTACCATGGATGAGGCTATCAGCCCTATCAAATAAATACTCTGTAATTATATACTTAATATATTTTAAATATGAAACAAACTTAGTCCCCAAGATAGGGATTATGATTAATAATAATATAAAGCTAGTAATAACTGGATTAAATAGTAAGGCGAGCGCATAGGGAGAAAACAAGAACAAAAATAAACAGCCTCCCATGCTTATGAGGCCAATAAGACCCCTTCCGATTGACCTGACTAATGAAACTATGATTTCAAATATATTAATGATGACATCAAAAATAAATGAAATAAATTTAGTGACTCCATTAAGAATCTTGCCTAAAAATTTCTTGATTAAACCCATGATGTACTATACCTCTTCCTATCAATCAGTTTACCATCTCATTATATATAATCACATTATAATAACTTTTTCAATAGTTTGAACTTAATTATTTGTCTTTAAGATATGCAAAGACCTTGGTTAGGTCTGAAGCAATCATAAAGTATCAGATTAATTAATTACTTAAAAGCTTTTGTTGATAACGGTTATCTTTTACTTTTATGGGTATATTCTTAATAGTTTAGAAAAATTATGAATTGCTAATAATATAAATAAGAAATAAAATGGAGGTAATAAGATGACAAAGATAGCTATAATACTTGGATCAACCAGACCAGGAAGAATAGGCGAGCAGGTAGCAAAATGGGTATTGGAAAATGCAAAAAAGAGAAGTGATGCAGAGTTTGAACTAGTTGATGTTGCTGACTACGATTTACCCCTACTAGATGAGCCCATGCCACCTGGATATAGACAATACACTAAGGACCATACCTTTAGATGGTCAGAGAAAATTGAGGAATTTGATGGGTTCATAATGGTAACTGCAGAATATAATCACGGTATACCTGGAGCTTTGAAAAATGCCATCGACTATTTATTCGAGGAGTGGAATCATAAGGCAGTAGGCTTTGTAAGCTATGGTAGTGCCATGGGAGTTAGGTCGGTAGAGCATCTCAGACTTGTGTCAGCAGAATTAATGATGGCAGATGTCCGCCAACAAGTGATGTTATCACTCTTTACTGACTTCGAGGACATGAGTAAATTCAAACCCCAAGATTATCATCTAGAATCACTAAATTCTCTTTTTGACCAAGTAATAGCTTGGAGTAATGCCTTGAAGGTATTAAGAAAATAAGATTTAGTTCATTTGAGGGATATATTGCAAAGACAATATATCCCTTCTTCATGTCTATTAACCTATATTTATAATATCATTTAGATATTCATCTAATATCATTGACATGTATCTAAGTTTGTAGTAATATAGGGTCAAATATTAAAGGAGAGGTTTATATGTTCACTATACACCATGAGCCTAATTGGGTTTATGAGGCTGCAAGTTGTCTGGCCAAAATTAACCAGGACAAGGATGAAAATATGCTGGATGAAGATAAAAAGTTTGGCATGACTCGGGAGGAAATGGAAGATTACTTCTCTAACTATGATGAGTATAAGGAAGCTGTAATATCTGAGCTTAGGCCTATATATGACGAATATCCCCATCTGGGAAAATACTTCCAAGGAACTGACTTAGACAACCTAATTACTACAGTTGCTGGCTTTCTTACATTTTTCATTGAGGATATATCCACGTTAAAAAATGACCGGGAAGGAATTGATAGGATAGTAAATAAGTCTATGTCCTCCCTATTAGATGAGCATCTAAAGTTGCCAGAAGATTTGAATCTTGAAATAAGGGATCTAGCTTCCCTATTAGATTATCTAGAGAATGTGGAATTAGAGGATAAAACCAAGCTGCTCTTAATCAGCCTCTATAATAATCGTTATGAAGTATTAGGGGACCTAGCTGAACTAATAAACCAGTGTATTCCTATTTTAAAGGACCATTTTCATATCATAGAGGATGATTTCAAAAGGGCACTTACTTCTCTGGGTGACAGGGATAAGTTGAATAGCTTTATGAAGGATACAATCAATGTCCAGTTGGATATACCGGAAAAGACAGTATTCTATTTTAGTATCTTCAATTCCAACCAAATATCCATTATGGAATCCCATGAAGATAAAGTGATATCATATATAGGAATATTTGTGGAGGACTTAATTAAACTGACTGAAAAGAATAAATTCAATGATACTAGGATTCTATCCGACTTAAAGGCCATTAGTGACCCTACAAGACTAAGAATTATAGGCCTCCTATCGGATAAAAAAATGTACCTTCAGGAGATAGCAGAAGCCCTTGAATTGGCCCCATCTACTATCTCACACCATATACAGATATTGCTGAACACTATGTTGGTTTCTGTAACAGTGGATGCTATGAACTCGAGGAAGATATTTTATGAGACAAATAAGGATAAGGTTAAGGAATTAGGTGAATCTATCAAAAACCTTGTTTCAAATAATAGATATTAGGAGTGACTATTATGGAAAGAAACCCCAATGTTACCTATGGTGAAATGTTAAACAGATTAATTAGGAATATAAGTAAACGAAATAGGATGATTTTCTTTTATTTTGCTATTTATACTATAGCAGCCTCCATCTATCCATTTTTTTCTATTATTATGCCCAAACTCCTAATCAGCGAATTAACCCTGGTAGCAGGGGCTAGCTTAAACAAGATACTGATTATTACCCTAGGTTATTTTCTTTTGACTAGTATCTTTGGCTTTATACGTACCTTTATTCATGATCTAGCCTATCCCATGATAACTAAACTAAGGATAGATTATCTAAGGGATGTGTTCGATAAGATTATAAGCATGGATTATAAGTACGCTGAAGATGCTAACTTCTTGGAAGAAAACAATAGGGCTATGAGGGCAGCCAGCAGCAACGATGTAGGTATAGAAGGTATATATCATAAGCTCTTTGAAAGCATGGCTATATTTTTGACCATTCTAGCCCTCACAATTTTTATAGGGGCATTAAATCTATGGATTCTTTTTGGGCTTATTCTCAACATAATAGCTACAGTATATATAAATAATAGGGTACATGAATACCAATATGAAATGAAGGGTAAACTGGGCCATGCCGAAAGAAGGAAGAATTATTACTATAAGACAACCCATGATTTTGGTTACGGTAAGGATATTAGAATATATAGCTTAAAGGATAGAATCTTATCGAATTATAATAAGGAGATTGAAAATCTAGTTGCCCTACATAGAAAAATAAGAAACAAGGAGTATTTATTGGGTTTTCTAGGCCTGGGGACTCTATTAATAAGTAGTTCCCTGACCTATGGCATCCTAATATATATGGCTTTTAATGGAATGACTATAGCGGATTTTTCCATGTATCTTGCTGCCATAACCAACCTGTCCCTTCTAATGAAGTCTTTTGCAGATAATATCTCCTTTATTATCAGCGAAGGTAGGTATGTCAGGGATTTCTATGAATTTTTAGATAGGAATTTAGGTGGGTCAGGCGGTCACAGGGATCCTATTGAGAATGATACCCTGGATATTGAGTTTAGGAATGTCAGCTTTAAATATCCTAAAACAGATAAATATATCTTTAAGAATCTAAATTTTAAGATCAACAAGGGTGAGAGGCTGGCCATTGTCGGGGTTAATGGGGCTGGTAAAAGTACCTTGGTGAAATTGATGACAGGACTCTTTGATGTCACTGAGGGGGAAATTTTAATAAACGGAGTCCCCATTAAAGAATTCAGTAAAAAAGCCCTCTACTCTATGTTTTCTGTGGTCTTCCAAGATGTAAATATATTGGCCTTTACTATAGCAGAAAATATAGCCTGTTCTTCAGATAACTTAGATAGGAATCGTATCCTTACAGCATTAGACAGGGTGGGTTTAGGTCAAAAGATAAAGAATCTGCCTAAGGGCTTGGACCAAATGATGTTAAAGGTAATTGAAGAAGACGGAGTAGAGTTTTCCGGCGGAGAAAGCCAGAAATTAGTTATAGCCAGGGGGCTTTATAAGGATGCAAATATGGTAATCATGGATGAACCTACTGCTGCCCTAGATGCCTTGGCAGAAGCAGAGATTTATGAGAATTTTAGCGAGCTGGTAAAGGGAAAAACTGCCCTATATATCTCCCATAGATTAGCCAGCACTAAATTCTGCGATAAAATCATCCTTCTAGATAAGGAGGGTATTAGGGAATATGGTAGTCATGATGAGCTCATCAAGAAAAAGGGAGCCTATTATGAGATGTTTACCATCCAGGGCAAATATTACAATCAAGGGGGTAGCAAAGATGAAGCATATGCAGAAGCTTAAAATCTTCTTTTCTATGGCTTGGAGTATCTCCCCTCCCTATATTTTAATGCTGGTATTAGATACTCTACTTCCAAGCCTTCACATATTTACTAATGTTATACTACCTAAATACTTAATAGATGAATTAACAGGTGGCATGAACAAGGATAGGCTGATACTCTTTGGTTCCCTGATAGTATTGTCAAATCTATGTTTTACCTTCTTAACCAATACCACTAAGAAGTATATGGAAGTTAAGAAAGTCTATATGGCTGATAAGTTTAGCCAGGCCATGGCCAAAAAGATTATGAATGTAGAGTTTTCCTATTTAGAGAATCCATACTATCTGGACTTAAAGGAAAGGGCTGTATTTGCCATCAATAACCAGGGAACCCTACAAAATTTAATCAGTAACCTGGCCATAGTATTGAAGAATCTACTTACTATTATAGGATTGTTAGCCATAATGTTTACCTTGAGCTGGATTTTGGTTTTATTATTAATAATTACCATCATAATATCCCTCTTGATATATAAGTCCTTTGTGGCCTATCAGATGAATTTTTTCCAAGAAATTATACCTGTAAACCGTAGGTATGGATACTATATGGGTTTTGCCTTTGATGAAAAAATTCAAAAAGATATTAGACTATATAATATGAATAAAATGATGATTGATAGGGTTACCTACTATAACAATGAAATCAACACCTGGTTCTCTGCCTATTACAAAAAACAGGGCTTGTTCCTAAGTCTATATGGGATAGTAAATGACTTACAGGCAACCCTAGCCTATGGTTATGTAGGTTTAAGGGTTATTTCTGATAGATTTGGGGGAAGGATTTCACTGGGTTCTTTCACCATGTATGTTGCAGCTGCTATTAACTTTACTACAGCTACAGTGGAGTTAGGCTCCGGTCTGATGAGGTTGATACAGATGCTAGGTTATCTTGAACCCTTTGTGGAGTTTATGTCCCTTCCAGATGAAGATGTTAGAGAGGGTAGATTTGAGCTCACTGGTGATATTGAATCCATTGAATTTTCAAATGTATCCTTTAAATATCCAGGTAGTGACAGCTTAGTTCTTGAAGATATCTCCTTTAAGATCAAAAAGGGCGAAAAGATTTCCATAGTTGGACTAAATGGAGCCGGGAAAACCACCATGATAAAATTAATCTGTAGGCTGTATCAGCCCACTAAGGGAAAGATTTTGATAAATGGTCGTGATGTTTTTGAATATGATCACAAGTCCTACATGGATAAGATTGCTGCTGTTTTTCAGGATTATAAACTTTTTGCCTTTAGCATCGATGAAAACATCACCTGTAAGGAAATTAATGCTGACCCTGAAAGAACGAGAACCATAATTAAAGAAGTAGGATTAAAGGAAAAGATTGATGATTTACCTGATGGTTTATCCAGCCTTTATGGAAAGGCTTACGACGATAAGGGGATTGAGATGTCCGGTGGAGAAGGTCAAAAAATTGCTATTGCTAGGGCCCTTTATAAGGATGCTTCCTTGATTATATTGGATGAGCCCACCAGTGCCTTGGACCCCTTAGCAGAAGCTGAAATCTACGAACACTTCAATAGTATGGTAGGAGACAAGACCGCCATCTACATCTCTCATAGGATGTCTAGCAGTGTCTTCTGTGATAGGATTTTAGTCATTGAAGGTGGTAAAATTTCAGCATATGATACCCATGAAAACCTACTTAAAAATAAGGATAGCCTATATGCTAAACTTTTCAACTCCCAGGCGGCAAATTATGAATTAGCTTAAAAAGAGACAGCCATTAGAATACTTGGCTGTCTCTTAAATCTACATTTATATTCGCAAGCTCATGGGCCCTTTTAAAATCTTCATGGTACTCCATGAAAACATCCACCATTATAGGGTCAAAATGCTTGCCCCTCTGTTTACTGATTAATTGCAAGCTCTTAGCATGGGAATAGGCTTCCTTGTAGACTCTTTTTGAACGCAAGGCATCATAAACATCCACTATAGCCATTATTCTACCAGAAATTGGAATTTCTTCACCCTTTAATCCATAAGGATAGCCTGTACCATCCCACCTTTCATGATGGGAAATTGTTATGTCCATACCCATTTCTAGGAAGGAGTTACCCTTATACTGACTATAGACTTCCTTTATAGTCTCATAGCCAATGATTACATGGTTTTTCATAATCTCAAACTCTTCAGCAGTAAGTCTTCCCTTTTTTAGGAGTATACCGTCTGGAATTCCCACCTTGCCTATATCATGTAAGGGGCTGGCATTATAGATGTTTTCTATAAATGCATCATCTATCAAGGCCTTATACTTTGTGTATTTTCTCAAGTATATGGCCATCAACCTGCATAGGGTAGCGGTTCTTTCAACATGATTGCCAGTTTCATCATCCCTTGATTCAGCTAATTTTACTAAGGCGAAGATTGTAGCCATCTGAGCTTTGGAGATTTCATTTACCTTCTCGTTAACAAGCTCTTCTAGATGATTTGTATAATTCTGGAGCATCTCCCTACTGATTAATAGCTCCTCGTTCTTTTCTTCGAACTTCTTAGATAGCTCTGAATACTTTATCATTAAATCTGTCATCAATCTAGTAAGATTATGGCTATCAATCTGGTCGGCAAACCTATCTAGCTGAAGCTTATAAAAATCATCTATTAGGTTGTCATTATTTTCTATGTCTAAACTAACGATGGCTAAGACCCCTTTCTAATAAATAATAGTCAAACCCAATATGCTCCTCTTTCTTCAATAGGTTAATTAGATAGTTTAAATCTTCCTTTGAATCAATCAGGCTACCATGTTGGGGTGCTACTAATACTGGATCTATTCTTTCTATTTGCTCTAGGGCATATCTCAAAGAAGCGGCGGAATTCATCTTCCGTCTATGAAAATCCAAGATTCCATGAACCTTACAATCCCTCTTACTTATTGGACAGGTCTTTTGAGTCTCACAATCTTTGCACTCCTGGGGTATGGAGCAATATAAGCTCCAATTTATATCATAGCTCCCAAATATGTCACTGGAAAAAAGGGTTTTCGTTTTACAATCATAGGTTATAAAACTGCCCGCTTCATGGACATAAGGAGTCTGGTAAAACTCGAGTCTTCGTCCACTCTTTAAGGTATAGGAATATCCTAAATCTTCAATGCAGAGTTTGGGAGTTTTTGTGGAATAATAATTGATGAAAACATTATTCTCCTTGTGGGAGATAATCTTTAACTCTGGATTATCTATAATGCCTTCTAGATGGGGTAAACTTCCACATAAATCTGGATCAGTATGATGATAAATCAGGGTAGTTATATTCTTAGGATTTATACCAAGTCTTAGAATTTTCAACATAACTGTACTGAAGTCTTCTCTACTTCCCCCATCAATGAGGACTACTTCCTCATCTTCCACAATTATATAGGGATTACAATGTAAGCCTGCCTTGTCATCATTAAAACCTACCCAATAGATTCCATTTGCTATTTTAATTGATTCAAAGTAGTCTAAATCATTATTTATTATATCGGCCATTCTATTCTCCTTATTAATATGAAATTGTCCTCATATTACATTATAACTAAGTTTAGGTTTATTTTAAAGATTTTGAACAGATTAATTGGCTGAACAATAGGCATCGATTGAGTCAGCTACATTTTTGGCTCTTACAACTGCTTCAACAACAGTCTTAGCCCCTGTCACAACGTCACCTGATGCAAATACACCCTTCCTTGTGGTTTCACCTGTTTCACTGGTTAATAATAATCCACATGTTGTTGTATCAAAACCCTTGTTATTAACGACTATATTATTCTTTGGATTTTGGCTGACAGCTATTATCACAGCATCACATTTAAATAAGCTTTCTGAATTCTCTATCTCTTTTAGTAGTTTTTCGCCATTTTCATCAACTGCTATTTCAGTTTTTCTATATATAAGTCCTTCATCTACTATTTCTACAGGTGTCTTAAACAGCTCGAAGTCTATTCCCTCATCCTTGGCTTCTTCTATCTCGTGCCTTGTTGCTGTCATGCTCTCAAAATCTCTCCTATAGATTATACTAACTTCTTTGACTCCGTTTCTTTTCGCTGTCCTAGCTGCATCCATGGCTGTATTACCGGCACCGATAACCGCTACCTTATCACCTAGACTATATACCGATGGAGACTTTAAATAATCAATAGCATAGTGAGCATTACCTAAACTTTCTCCCTTAATATTTAAAGTCCTAGGATTCCATACTCCTGTACCAATAAAAATCGCCTTGTAACCATCTTCAAATAGCTTGTCAATGGTTAAGACAGGTCCTATTAGGGTATTGGGTCTAATCTTAACACCTAACTCAATCAACATATCATGAAACCTGTCCAATACATCTTTGGATAATCTAAAGTCTGGAATTCCATATCTTAAAACCCCACCTATTTTCTCGTTGGTTTCAAACATGGTAACCTTATAACCCCTACGGGCTAATGTTACAGCTATAGTTAACCCTGCTGGGCCAGAACCTACTATGGCTATTCTATCCTTATTAAGTTCACTTGGTTTTATTTGGACATTTCTTAAGTATTCCGTAGAAATCTTCTCTTCCATTTTATAGAAGTCTATCGGTTCTCCCTTTATTCCCTTGATACAATTCCCCTTACATAGGTTTTCATGGGGACAAACAACTGCACACATGGCAGAAAGAGGATTGTTGTCAAATAAAATCTCCCCAGCCTGTTGGAGATTATCTTCCCTTATCAATTGAATAATCTCTGGTATGGGAGTGTTAATTGGACACATTTCCATACATCTTGGCTTTTTACACAATATACACCTATTTGCCTCATCAATTAGCTCTCGATACATACCATCACTCTTTCTTTAATTTTTGAACTCAATTATTAGTGATACCCTTAGAAAGGATTTCTAATCATAAAATCTTTAATGTTGCTTCTCATCTAATCTATTATACATGACATTTAAGTTTTGTAAAATAAATTGTCTTATTAAGCCTGAATAATATGAATAATAATTAATAATAGATTTATTATAAATAGAAAGCCCATTAAAGGGTATAAATTATGATAATTTATAGAATAAATGGAGGTGGAAACACTGAAAAACAAACTCCTTATAGTTATAATTGCCCTATTGATACTCTTTAGTCCCATAGACGTTTTTGCTGATGAAGACTTAATTATTTCATCTTGGTTGGTGGAGGCAGAATTAAAGGAAGATGGGTCCTTGGCTATTATTAAGGACGTAACCTATGACTTTAATAGCTCCTTCAACGGCATATATATGGATATAATCCTAGATGATATGATGGAAATAAAGGATCTCCAAGTCTTCGAACTAGAATCAGGCCAAGAGATTGAATACAGCCAAGACCAAAGGGCCAAAAAAGGCCAAAGTCAAGTCTATAGCATGGACTTGACAGCTAATAGTGCCAATATCATGGTCTTTTCTCCATCGGAAGATGAGATTAAAACCTTTAGGTTCAAATATTTACTTACTAATGTAGCAAGTAGACACACAGATACAGGGGAACTCTACTTCAAATTAATAGGAGCAAATAACGAAACTCCTATAGATTATTTTAAAGCTACCATAGAACTTCCAAGTTTTTCTCAAAATGATGTAAAAATCTTCGCCCACGGCCCATTACATGGCAAAACATACTATGACAAGGAGGTCGTAGTCTTAGAAGTCAATGACCTCCCTGCTAAAACCTTTGTTGAAACCAGGATTCTATTTCCTCAAGACTACATTCCTTTAGCTAGCAGACAGGGTAATAGGTCCTTGGAAGAAATTCTTGATGAAGAAGAAAGCTTGCTAGAAAAGATTAGAGAAGATGCTGTAAGAAGGGAAAATCGGAAATCCATATTAAATAAGATTTCCCTTGGACTAAGTGCCCTTGGCCTTTTGATTTTGGGTTTCCTTGTTACTAGGTTAAAAAGAAATCCAGATATATTTACCAATATGAAGGATATATATCCTGATGAAATAAGCCCAGCAGAGTTGAGCCTATTTATGAATTTAAGCATAGGCCCTAGAGCCTATATTGCAACCCTCTTAGATTTGGCAAGAAGGGAATATTTAAGACTTGAAACAATAACATCTACTGATATTAAGAAAAAGACAAAGGTGAGAGAATCAGATACTTATCTATTTATAAAAAATGATACTCCCACAAATAAGCTACTTAAGCATGAAGAATTCCTCATGAGTTGGTTCTTTAATACTATAGGAGATGGTAAAAAGCTAACCACAGCTGAGATAGATGGTTACCGTGAAAAATATTCCACTAACTTTTATAAGGAACAGTCAGCCTGGTCTAAGCTGGTAAAGGATGAACTCTTATCCCGAGAATATTATGACCCACGAGGAAAGACTTATGGGGTTTTTACCCTTGTAATCAGCCTTTTCCTATTTGTTTTAAGTATTGTAAGCCTGGTCAACGAAGGGCTATTTGGAATTCTCTTGTTGCTTATTAGTTTTATAATGATGATTTATGGAATTACCCTCTTCCAAAGAAAGTCTGAAAGAGGATATATCCAATATCAATTATGGAAGGATTTTAAGAAGAATAATCAAGTGAAAGGCTCAGAAGGTCTAGGTCTCTCTACTGATTTAGCTATAATTTACCTAATAGCCTTAGGCTTACCTATGAAGGACTTAGATGAATATAGGAAATCAGTGGATTTCGAGTACTATCCGATGCACTGGGGTTATTTCTTCTTCCTAACCAATAGTCAGGGTGGTTCTAGGTTTGAAGACAGTTTTAATAAGAGCTTCTATGGCAATGCTACTAATTCATCTTCCAGCTCCTTTGGTGGTGGAGGCGGCTTTTCAGCCGGTGGTGGAGGCGGTGTTGGTGGAAGCGGCTCCGGTGGATTTTAATTGTAAAGGAGGCTTTATATGTTGAGAGTATATAAGCGAAGTGGTAGAATAGAAAACTTTGACAACCACAGGCTGATGACCAGTCTGTTAAATACTGGATATGATATGAACTTTACCCTTAATCAAAGGGAATCTGAATTGCTGGTTGAAGAGATCAAAGACAAGATAATTGATATTAGAGGAGAAGATGGTTTGACCTCTACCTTTGAAATCAGGGCCCTAGTAACCTATATCTTGAGAAAAAGAGGCTACTCGGATTTAGCCTACCACTATTATAAAAACAGATTTAATTAAAATATCCCCTATAATTTGCCTAGCAATTTATAGGGGATTTCTTCTTCAATATGCAAATATTAATCATCATTTTCAAGTAATACCTTGGCACAATAGTTAATGACATCACTTCTTTTTATTATTCCAATAAATGTTTCCTCATCATCTACCACAGGAACAAAATTTTGATTTTGTACTAGGGTTACCAGGTCCATGATATTTGAGTTTATGGATACTGACTTACACCTTGTATGTCTCTCTACATCTTTGATAGAAACCTTGCTGGTATCCTTTATTGTAAGTCCAGGAGTGTTCTTTAATTTCCACAATAAATCTCCTTCTGTAATGGTTCCCACATATCTGCCATCCTTCTCTATCAGTGGTATAGCAGAATATGTATGGTGTTCCATCTTTTCTAATACCTGCCTCATTGTCGAATCTGTTGTTGCATAGATTATTTCACTTTTTGGTGTTAAGAAAAATGCTATATTCATCTCATTCCCCTTTTCTAGTTTTAAGAATTCTTTCTAAAAAACCCTATTAACTTGTCTATACTTTCTTGGCTGGTAGCCCAAGAGGTTACAAGTCTTATGACTGAGCTGTTATCATCTACCTTTCCAAGAGTATAAAATGCAAATTCTTCAGATAACTTTTTAATCAAGTCATTGGGTAATATTGGGAAAATCTGATTAGAACAAGGTTCTGCAAAAAACTTATACCCAAGTTCTTTTAATACTTCGGTTACTTGCTCAGCCATCTTGTTAGCATGTTCAGCCAATTCAAAAAACAGGTTATCCTCAAATAAGGCTTCAAATTGTATGCCTAAGAGAAATCCCTTAGAAAGCATAGCCCCTTTTTGCTTAAGCAGATATCTGAAATCTTCCTTTAAATCATCTCTGGTAATAACTATTGCTTCCCCTAGATAGGCCCCGTTCTTGGTTCCTCCTATATAGAAAACGTCGGTCAAATCAGCTATATCCTTTAAGCTAAGGTCATTTATTCTACTTGTTAAGGCGGAACCCAACCTTGCCCCGTCTAAGAATAAGTAGAGCCCCTTCTCCCTACATAAGTTGCTTATAGCTGTCAACTCTGCCTTAGTATATACAGTTCCAAATTCTGTTGAGTTAGATATATAAACCATCTTTGGTTGGGGTCTAGTCTCTGTGGAATATATATCAAGTCCTTGCTTAATAGCCTCTAGAGTTAGCTTACCCTCCTTACTCGGAACACTAATTATTTTATGTCCAGTTGCTTCGATAGCCCCAGTTTCATTGGTAAATATATGACCTGTATCAGCAGCAATCACTGCTTGATGGGGTCTCAAAAAAGAGGAAATTACTAATAGATTTGCCTGAGTCCCCCCAGATGTAAATTGAATTTCTGCATTTGGATCAGCGATTATTCCCCTAATATAGTCTCTTGCTCTATTACTATGGATATCATTTCCATATCCAGCATTTTGCTCCAAATTGGATTTTTTCATATAATCTAAAATCCTTGGATGGGCACCCTCACTATAATCACTGGCGAAACTATACATTCCGATTACCTCCATTAAATAAATTTGGACTTAGTTTAATTCTATCACAAATTTAATATTAAGGCATTATTAATAGACCAGAAAACTATAATGTATTAAAGTTATTTCTATTTTAGAATGGGGGTAAAATGGATTTGGGACTTCTAAAAAAGCTTAGAAAAGGATTTTCAACAAAAGTTATTAATAAGGAACCGGATAAACCACCTGCCTTAAGCCATGAAGAAAAATTAGCTATAGAAGAAGTTGAAATCGCTAGGTCAAATTTTAATGATGCAGATGAAGATACTATAGATTTAGCAATTTATGAACTTATGGTTGCAGAAGAAAGACTAAATCTACTACTCAAGAATAAAAAGAAGAAGTAATAGAAAAACTATCACTTCCCCATCACCTCAAAAGCCAACCTATTATAGGGTAATTCCCTTATAAAATCCGTCCCTTCATCCCCTCTTCTATATATAGATCCTCTAATCCCCAAAACTCCTTGAACTGCTTATAGGAGTTTAGGGCCTTTTCCTTATCAACCTTTGAAGATTTAATAGCCCTTATCATAATGTTTTTGGGGGTATGCTCCATGTCAATAAATTCAAGTAATTGGACTTGATAACCCATGATCTCTAGGACCTGACCTCTTAGGCTATCTGTAACTAAAGCACTAAGCCTTTCACGTATTATACCATGCTTAAGCATTGGTTCAAGTGCATCCGATTGAATCTTGTCATAGAATTCATGCTGGCAACATGGGACCGATAGAATTACCTTAGCCTTCCAATCTATTGCCTTTATTAAGGCCGCATCAGTAGCAGTATCACAAGCATGTAAGGTAATCACCATATCCACATCCAAAAGATTATCATAGTCCTTAATGTCCCCATGGATGAAGTATAATCCCTTATAATCTAAATCCTTGGCAACCTGGTTACAAAAATTAATTACATCCTCCTTTAAATCAAGTCCGATAATATTTACATCAAATTTTAGTATCTCAACCAGGTAATAATATAGGGCAAAGGTCAAATAGCTTTTACCACATCCAAAGTCTATGATATTTAGTCTCCCGTCCTTCTTTATTCTTGGAATTATATCTTCTACCAGTTCTAAAAAGCGATTGAGCTGTCTAAACTTATCATATCTCTTCTTTGAGACCTTCCCCTCCTTAGTCATTACCCCCAATCTAATGAGAAAGTCTATAGGTTCTCCATCTTGAAGAATATATTTCTTCCTTCTATTGTGGGATAAATCTAAGGACTCCTTGCTAGCCTTCTTTTTTAGAATCTTAACCTTGTTCTTTTTACTGATTAGGATTTGGTAGTCTGCCTCCCTTGTAAACAAGATAGCCTGCCTGAAAATACCATTTAAAAGATCAAGCATCTCAAGCCCAGCCTTATCATGCTCCAAATTTTTGTGAATGACCTTCTCAGAATAATAGTAGGTAAACTGATACATAATTTCTTCCCTTATTAATACTGGTTTTACATCAACCTTCTTAAAACTATCTAAAGACTTCTTTCTTAGATTACTAAATACTCCCTTGATTAAACTATGATTATCTATTATTTCCCTCAGAAGAGCTTCCTTTTCCATTGACTTACTCCTTCTACATGTAATTTTTAATAATTATATCAAAGAATAAGATTGATTTATAGACTAGGACTTAAATCAAATGAGCATAATTTAAAAATAAGCCTTGACATAATTCTAATTTGTTATTATAATTAACTTGTAATGATTACAAGATAGTAATTATTTTAATTTCTCTGTTAAAGGATGTGTCTTTATGGACTTAAGCTTCGAAGACTTAAGAAAGGAATTAAAAAATAAAAATCTTCGTCTTTCACACCAAAGGCTCAAGGTCCTAGAGTTCCTAACTAATAATAGGATTCATCCAACTGTGGATCAAATCTATAGGGGGCTTCACAAGGATATACCCACCCTTTCAAAGACTACTGTTTATAACACCTTAAATGCCTTGGTAGATGCTGGTATAGTAAAGCCTATTACCATAGAGGATAATGAGGCTCGTTATGATATAGCAACCCAAGACCATGGACATTTTAAGTGTGAGGTTTGTGGGAATATCTATGACTTTGATATAAATATTAGTGCCTTTAATCCCAGTGACTTGGATGACTTTAAGATTAAAGACAGGGATGTATATTTTAGGGGCATTTGTCCCAATTGTAAAAAATAATAAAATGACATGGAGGAGATATCAATGAATAAGACAATTGAGAACCTATTAGAAGGCTTTGCAGGAGAATCACAGGCTACTAGAAAATATATGATTTATGCTGAAAAGGCAGAAAAAGAAGGCCTAATAAATGCTGCTAAATTATTTAAGGCTGCAGCCCTGGCTGAGGAGATTCATGCTAAAAGCCATCTACAAGCAGCTGGAAAGATCGGTACTACCGCGGAAAACCTACAAGATGCAGTTAATGGTGAAACATATGAGTTTGAGAGTATGTATCCAAAATTCATAGAAGAGGCTGACCCTGAAAATGATAAGGCTGCAATAAGATCCTTTACTTATGCAATGGAAGCCGAAAAAGTTCATGCTGAATTATATAAGGAAGCCTTGGAAAATATAGAAGAAAGTGAAGAAGTATTCTATTACTTATGTCCAGTGTGTGGAAATATAGAAAAATTTGTTCCAGATAAATGTTCAATATGTAATGTTGATGGAGCCAAGTTTATCAAATTTTAATTAGGAATCATTATTACCCATATAAAAACTAAGAGGTGCCAGGTTATCACCCGCCCTCTTAGTTTTTTTATTATTGAATTTTTCTACTTCCTGGTTTCTCTAGGGGGATTTTCCCTTCTTTGCAAAGGGGACATTCTTGAGGACTATAGGAGACTATGTCTTCAGATAATCCTGCTACAAACTTGGTATCAAAATCAACCTTCCCACCAGTCCTATCTACTAATACTGCCACCCCTACTAGTTGTCCACCTTCCCTCTTGACAATATCAATTACCTCTTTAACTGAGCCTCCAGTGGTTATAACATCTTCAACAACCAAAACCCTTGCTCCCTTGGGAATTGTAAATCCCCTACGAAGGGTCATGGTGTCACCTTCCCTCTCAGTAAATATCCCTATAGTACCTAGTTGTCTGGCAAATTCATAGGAGATGATAATACCACCTGTCGCTGGCCCAACAACCAGGTCTATCTTATCATCTTTAAATTCCTCTGCAATAGCCCCTATGACCTCCTCTGCATATTGGGGATGCTGCAAGAGTCGAGCACACTGCATGTAAACCTCGCCATGCCTACCAGATGTGTATAAAAAATGACCCCTTCTAAGTACATCCAATTTATAAAATATATGCCTTATCCTATCCCTATCTATCATTATACCAACCTCCTATATGATACCCCTGATTTCTTCCAGGGAGCTTATACCTTCTTTTTCCATAAAGTCTTCTATTTCATGGATTATGTCCAGGGAAATATCTGGCTTAATAAAATTGGCACTACCCACTTGGACTGCAGCAGCCCCTGCCATTATAAATTCAAGGGCATCTATTCCACTAGTTATTCCTCCTATTCCTATTACAGGAATATCCACTTCCTTACAAACCTCATATACCATCCTTAAGGCTATGGGTTTTATAGCTGGACCTGAAAGGCCTGCAGTAATATTGTTAAAAATCGGTTTTCTTTTATATACATCTATAGCCAGTGCATTAAAGGTATTCACCAGGGAGAGTCCATCTGCCCCTGCCTCTGCACAGGTTACAGCCATTTCCCTAATATTTTCAGCATTTGGTGAAAGCTTTACTATCATTGGCTTTTCAGCAACTTCCTTACAGGCCTTGACCACCTCATAGGCTGACTCACACTTAATCCCAAAGGCCATACCTCCAGTTTTTACATTAGGACAGGATATATTCAATTCTATGAAATCAATCCCTGTCCCATTTAATAGCTTAACTCCTTCTACGTATTCCTCGATGGTCCCACCACCTAAGTTTGCCAAGATTACAAGATCCTTATCCTCCATAAAATCAAGCTCATCATCAATAAATCCCTGGACACCTGGATTCTGCAAACCAATACTATTCATCAAGCCTGCCGGAGTCTCATAAATCCTGATACCCTTATTTCCCTCTCTTTTCTCCAAGGTCAAGCCCTTTGTGGAGATACCTCCCAGCCTTTCTATAGGAAAATACTCATCAAATTCTCTTCCAAAGCCAAAGGTTCCAGATGCTGCGATAACCGGATTCTTGAATTCAACACCACATATGCTAACCTTAGTCATTTAAGATAACCTCCTCCCCTAAAAAGACGGGACCTTCCTTACAGACCTTCTCCAGGCCCCTTATGGTTTCTATTGTACAGCCTAGACAGGCTCCTATACCACAAGCCATCCTGTTCTCCATGGATACATATACTTGTGTGTGACCTTTGGATTTCTTTATCAAGGCCTCCATCATCGGAAGGGGTCCACAAGTATAGATTAAATCATATTTTTCTGGCTCCAGTATATCGATAATGTAGCCCTTGTGGCCATTTGAACCATCCTCTGTAGAAACAAATACATTCTCTACAAAGGGAGAAAAAGCATCCAAATAGTAGGTGTTATTTCTAAAGCCAGCATAGAAATCTGGTTTTATCTTCAGTACTCTGGCCAAATAGTACATTGGGGCAATGCCTATACCTCCAGATACCAGGGCAATTCTTTTATCCATCTTGTATGGGAAGCCATTTCCTAGGGGACCTAGAATGCTTAGTTTATCTCCCCTGGAAAGTTTAGAAACAAGATGGGTCCCCCTGCCCCTTACCTCATATAGAAAGGTTATTTTATTATCCTCTAGATTGGCTATACTTAGGGGCCTAGGCAAAAAAGGATCTAAACTATCCCAACCCCTAACCATATAAAACTGACCTGGTTGACCTTGAAAATTACCTTCCAGTATAATTTCATATATGTTTGGACTTATCTCTAGATTAGATAGAATTAGTCCATCCTTATATCCATCCTTCATGTACTATCCTCCCTGTTATTTAAATAGCCTGATACCTAACAAGACTAAGTCCTATCTACTAATATCCTCCTTCATGGTAAGTACAGCCTGTCTAATATAACCTTCAAAATTCTTATATCCATGGGGTTTTTTCATATGGGCAGTGATAATTCCCCTTGATGAATTAACTACCCCACCATTTCCATCCCTTAGATAGAGGGCTGCATCGCTTCCCTTGCCACCTTGGGCCCCATACCCGGGAATTAAGAAAAACATGTTTTTATATCTATCCCTAATCTCTACCGCCTCATCTAGATGGGTCCCTCCTACAACAGCTCCCAGGGCAGAATAGCCACATGTTCCCATGTATTTGGCCCCCATCTCTTCCAGCTTGTCCCCTACATGATAGTAAACCCGTTTCTTTTTAGCCTCTAAATACTCTATATCCTTGGCCCCTGGGTTCGAAGTCCTTAAGAGAACAAATAAGCCCTTATCTCCAGATTCTAAGTATTTCAGATATGGAGTTATGCTATCAAAGCCCATATAGGGGTTAAGGGTTATGAAATCTGCCTCAAATTCTCCTTCAAGGTGGGCCTTGGCATACATTTCAGCTGTGGATGAAATATCCCCTCTTTTTACATCTCCTATAGACAGAAGACCCTTGGATTTTAAATACTCCATGGTCCTTTTATATGCCATGATGCCCCTAATTCCATTGGCTTCATAGAAGGCAATTTGTAGCTTATAAATAGCAACAAGATCCTGGGTACAATCTATGATTCTTTTATTAAATTCAAAAATAATATCGTCTATATCCTGGTATCTAACTTTTATTTCCTCGGGAATATAATCTAGACTTGTATCCAAACCAACACAAACTATTCCCTTATCCTCCACTTCCTTAAAAAGCCTATCTATTATCAAAACAGACCCTCCTCTTCTATTATCTTCCATCCTTTACCCTTATCCCAAAATTCCTCGAATACATGAGCCTCCCACCCTTAATGGTAGATACAATTTCGCCATACAGCTCCCATCCAGCAAAAGGCGTATTCTTGCCCTTTGAATAAAACTTAGTAGAATCTACAACTATCCTCTTGTCTAAATCAACTAGCACCAAATCTGCATCAAAACCCTTTTCAATCTTACCCTTGTTTAAGGAGAGGATTTCTCCACTTTTTCCTGAAAGTAGGCTGGAAAGTTTGCTCAGGTTAATTTTCTTATGCTTAACTAAGTTAGTGTAGGAAACTGAGAAGGCAGTCTCCAGTCCCACTAAACCTGGGCTTCCCTTTTCCGTATCCTCCTCTGTATGGGGAGCATGGTCAGTTGCTATGGCATCTACTGTGCCATCCACTATTCCCTTGATAATTTCATCTACATCCTCCTTATCCCTAATGGGCGGGTTAACCCTATAGTAATTATCCCATAAGGATAGATGATGGGGAGTTACGTCACAGGTTATGAGCTTATGACCTTCTAGTTTTGCCCGTCTAATCTCCTTAATGGCCTCCCTAGTACTCACATGGGTTAAATGCAGCCTATTACCTACTAGCCGGGATAGATATATGTCCCTAAAGGTAATGATATTTTCAGACATCCTATAATCTATGGGAGTTAAATCCTCATCTTCTGCATGGGTCATGATTATTAAATCCTTCTCCTTGGCCTTGACCATGGCCTTATACATGACTAGATTGGATTTAATCCCCATGCCATCGTCAGTGATTATCTTTACCCTCTTGTCTATGGCATCCAGGTGGTCTAAGGTCTGACCATCAAAATCCTTTGTTATGGATACACATTGGTGAACCCCTATTAGCCCCAGCTCCTCTGCCTTCTTTAATACATAGTCTACCACTTCCATACTTGAGCATATGGGGTTGGTATTACCCATGAGGTTTACAAAGGTAAACCCACCCTTTAAGGCAGCCATAGAGCCGGTTTCCAAATCCTCCTTATAGGTATAACCTGGATCACGAAAGTGGGCATGTAGGTCTATAAAGGCTGGCATAAGGGTGAAATTATTTCCTTCAAGCACCTGGCAATCACGGTCTAAGCCCACACCATAATCTTGAATTAAACCATCTTGAATATATAAGTCACCATGAAAATCCTTGCTTTCATCTACAATCCTGACATTTTTTATTAATAGCTCCACTTTTACCTCCCTTGATATATATGGTCGCAATACTCACATTTATAGATTGCCTTTTCCTTATCAATTAAAACAAACTTATGGACTATTTCCCTTTCTTCAGATGTAATACATCTGGGGTTTTTGCATTCTATTACTCCCTCAATTCTGTCTGGTAGGGATAGGTTTATCTTTTCTTTAATTACCTCATCTTCTATGATATTAACTGTGATTTTAGGGTCTATAAATCCCAACATTGCTAAATCTAAGTCTATAACATTTTCTATCTTTATCATGTCCTTGCGCCCATATTTTCTGCTGATGGCGTTCATGATTAGGGCTACTGTGAAATTTGCATCCTGGAGTTTTAAGTATTCATAAATCTTCATCCCATAGCCTGGCTTAATATGGTCAATTACAATACCCTTCCGAATACTATTGATTCTAAGCATCTAATCCACCCCCAACAATTTTATAATCAAGGCCATCCTGACATACATACCATTTTTCACTTGCTGAAAATAGTAGGCCCTTTTATCATCATCCACTTCCATTTTTATTTCATTCACTCTAGGTAGGGGATGAAGTATGGCCAAATCCTCCTTTGCGGGCTCTAGTTTCTTCAGGTCCAGTATATAGCTATCCTTTAAGCGTATATAGTCTGCCTCATTAAAAAATCTTTCCTTCTGAACCCGTGTCATATAAAGGACATCTAGAATATCTATTACATCTTCCAATTTTTCTACTTCTAAATACTCTATCCCCTTAGATTCTAAAACTTCTATTTTTATATTCTCTGGAACCTTCAACTCCTTAGGGGATATTAGAACAAGTTTTACATTATCATATCTAGTCATAGCCTTTATCAAGGAGTGAACGGTTCTGCCAAATTTCAGGTCTCCACATAGGCCTATGGTTAGGTTGTCAAGTCTTTCCTTCACTTGCAATATGGTATAGATATCAGCCAATGTCTGGGTAGGATGTTGGTGTCCCCCATCTCCTGCATTGATTATGGGTACAGGAGAATACATGGCCCCATATCTGGGCGCCCCTTCCTTAGGATGTCTTAAGGCGATAATGTCTGCATAGGTTCCTACCGTCCTGAGGGTGTCTGGTAAATTTTCTCCCTTGGAAACAGAACTAGAGCCTGGCTCTGAGAAACCAAGTATCTTGCCACCCAATCTCAACATTGCGGCTTCAAAACTAAATTTGGTTCTAGTGCTAGGCTCATAAAATAAGGTACCAAGGATCTTACCATCACAAATATATGAAAAATCCTTTGGTCTATTGATTATTTCAGTTGTTAAGTCAAAAATGCTCTTTAGCTCCCTTACTGTTAAATCCTGTGAGTCTATAAGGTGCCTACCTTTTAACATTATTATTCCCCCTTTAGTTTACAAAACTTCAAGGACAGCATCAAAAAGCCTTCCTTAGATAGGAAGGCATAGGTATACCCTTATAATGCATCCCTTTCTAATCTCTCGGATCAGTTTAAAGGCATTTATTTTAGCATAATTTATCATGTTTCATTGTATTTGTCAAATAATAGTTTTTTGATTATAGTCGAAATTTCTAAAACTGATGAAAATTTACTTTATATTGGCCTTTCTTATAAATATGAATCCTAATGTGTAGGTTACAATTATTATTAAAACTCCAACCAATACTATATTTGGGTTTGGAATGATATAGTCAATATTAGTCATATGATATATTATTCTACTGATAAATCTTCCAATTAGGTTACTAGTCCTTATAATTATTAGAATAAATATTCCAAGACTAATCCAGAATTTGTAGCTATATCTATACTGTAATACTCCTATAAGATTAGTAATTGAGACTAAGGTTAGAAAAACAAATGATAAAGTAAGAATAATCTGTAGGATACTATCAGATTTGATATTGAACCAGCCAAAGTCCACAATTGGTTTAATAGTAGAATTTGATAGAATCAGGTTTTCTAATTTCAATAAAATGGTCTGTATTGTGGCAAATATAAGTACTACGATTATATTATTAATAATTAGATTTTGATAGAACCTCTTTCTAGTACCTCCAAATCCTACAGCTAAAGAAAATTTTTCATAATACATTTCCAGGCTATATATGACAAAGAAAATAAAGATTGGAAAGAAGTTACTAGCTACAAAGGAAATTGATCCTTGGTTTATAATCATCGGTCCCTGTATAAAGTCTGAACCTCTAGAAAGTGAAATCACCATGGGAGCTATATCTACCAATAGCATAATAGTCCAAAAAATTCCAACACCTCGGATTAAATCATAACTTAAAAACCTGAACATTCTCTTATTAATTTCCATTTAACCTACCTCCTACTTAATATTCTCAGTTAGATAGATAAACAACTTTTGGAGAGGTATATTATCTATTTCAATATTATTGCTTTTGATCTCTCTTATCTCATCTTCAGTTAATTCTCCATATATGCCAACAATTTTTGTACTTCCAAAGTTATCTGTATAGATTACCTTCTTGTTTTTAATTACAGAATTGATATTATCTTCACGACCTGTTAGGAAATATGATTTTTCCCTAAGTGAATCCACGTTTTCATGTAAGGCAATTTTCTCATCATTTAGTATCAAAATCTCTTCAAATAGATTTGACACTTCATCTATTAGATGGGTTGATATAATAATTGTCCTAGGATTCTCCTCATAATCAGCAAGTAGTAGATTATAAAATTTATATCTCATCGCTGCATCTAGACCCAATGTTGGTTCGTCAAACATGGTTATTCTTGCTCTAGAAGCTAGCCCAATAATCAAGCCTACTATTGTCTGATTACCAGTAGATAGTTTAGAAAATTTTGTATTTGAGAAAAAGCTATTCCTTATTCTCAGATTAAACTCCTGTATTAGGTAGTTTTTGTATTCTTCATCCCAATCCTTGTATATTATACTAGCTAGACTAAATATATCCTTAACCTTCATTTCTTTAATGGAGTTTGAAAACTCCCTGACCAAGCATAGATTCTCCATTGCCTTGTCATTTTCTAAGACATCCAAACCATCTAGTTTTATTTCGCCTGAGTTACGACTTAACTGACCCGATATCATTTTCAATAAGGTAGTTTTCCCAACGCCATTTCTCCCAAATAAACCATATATCTTGTTCTCCTCAATAATTAAGTCTATATCAGTCAATACCTTGTGTCTGCCAAAGGATTTGCTTAAGCCTTTAATTTCAAGCAATTTATTCCCCTCCTTTAATTTCCTTGATACGATCTATAATTTCTTCCAAGGTGATTTCCAATCTATCAGCTTCTTGAATTATCTCGGGTAGTACTTCTTTATAAAATATAGTCTGACGTTTCTTAATTATCTTTTGGTAGGCACCATCAGCAACAAACATACCAATCCCTCTTTTCTTATAGAGTATCCCTTCGTCTACTAATAGATTTAAGCCCTTTCTTGCAGTAGCTGGATTTATATTATAAATCTTTGCAAATTGATTTGTTGAAGGGGCTTGATCCCCTTCATTTATATTCCCAAGAAGTATCTCATTTTCAATTATTTCCGCAACCTGAATATAGATTGATTTTTCTGAACTCAAATCCAACAAATTACCACCTCCATATATTCATTGGTTGATTAGTTAGTTAGTTGTGTAACTAAGTATATAACATCTAGCTTATTTTGTCAATAAATTATAAGGAATTCTAATGTCTATTTTGACAAATAAAATAGTGGATGAAGATTTATATCTTTATCCACTAGGCTGTTTAGAAGATGACCCAAGTCTCTGTTTACTTATGCACCAAGAAATCAATGTAGCACTGGATAGCTTTACACACCAGGCCAAATTCTATATCTCTTCTATTTTCGATTTTAGTTCTTCTATCTCAGAATATTTTCCCTTAATTTCTTCACATATAGCTATTATCTCACCTTCATTGAGGTCTGCTCTTTCAGAATAGGCATGATAGAAGGCATTACCTATTTTGGTTTTTAGTCTTCTAATTTCATTCTCTAGTCTAGATACTTGTAATTTTAGTCTACCGATTTCTACAAGATCTAGGGTTTTTTCGCCTACAACCTTCGCAGTTGTCATAGCCTTGTCACCAAAGTCCTTAATAACATCCATACTAAAACCTCCTACTTATATTATTGGGCCTTAAAATTGTATATGGGCTTAATGATACTATAGATTTCAGCAGTTTCCTCTAAGCTTTCGAGAATGTCATCCATGGGTTTATACGCAAATGGAGCCTCATCTAAAGTGGTCTTGGAGATTGAGGTTGAATATATCCCTTCCATACTCTTCTTAAACTCATCCATAGAGAGTTTTTCTTTGGCGACATTCCTGCTCATTACACGACCTGCCCCATGGGGTGCAGAATAGTTCCAATCTGGATTCCCCTTACCTATTGCTAAGATAGAGCCATCTCTCATATTTATAGGAATCAGGATTTTTTCACCCTTATAGGCAGAGATCGCCCCTTTGCGTATAATATTATCCTGGAAATTTATATAGTTGTGTATGGTTTCGAAGTGGTCAAAATCATCTAAGCTTTTGCCTAATAGGGCTTCAAGGATTATCTCTGCCATAACCCTACGGTTCAATGTGGCATACTCCTGACATATCTTCATGTCGTGAAGATACCTCTGCCTATATTCTCCCGTCAAGAAGCATAAATCTTTGGGATATTGAGGCCTGAGTCCCTCATATTCCTTGGCCAAGGCCTTAAGGGCTTTATTGATTTCCTTACGTCTACCTGCCTCCTTATATGTCCTGATTAGCTCATCTTTTCTTTTGAAATACTCTTCCTTACCACTACATAAATCTACTGCTAATCTCTGATAGATGTCAGCAACCTGCTTGCCCAGGTTCCTGCTTCCTGAGTGGATTATCAAGTATTTATTATTGTAGTCATCAATACCTACCTCAATAAAGTGGTTTCCTCCTCCTAAGGTCCCTATACTCCTCTCTATCCTTTTTGTGTTTTTTAAATCCCTGAGACAGTATAGCTCCCTCAATCTCTCAAAGTTATATTTTCTTTCATTATGGGTCTTGTTGCCAGAAGGGATTTTATTATAAATTATCTTATCCAGCCTTTCCAAGTCTATATCTATGTCCCCAAGATCAACTGTAAGCATTCCACAACCTATATCCACACCTACAATGTTTGGTATAACCTTGTCACCCATATCAGCTGTAAAGCCTATAACACAACCCATGCCCTCGTGGACATCAGGCATGATGCGAACCTTAGAGCCTTCTATAAAATCCTGGTTTAAAAGATTGATAATTTGTTGCTTGGCTCCTTCCTCTATATCCTTTACGAACACCTTAGCAGAACCATACTTCCCTTGTAGTTCCATATAATCACCCTTTCCAAATCCTCCGTCATCGATTCGCTAAATTGTGTTAATCATTACATTTATACCCTATTTATGTCTACCATAAGCCATGAAAACTATGATTAAGAGTCAAGTTCATCATCAGGATTAAGCGAAAAATAATGTTCTAACCCAGTTACTATGGAGTCCACCAGTCTTTTCTGATAATCCTCTGTTAAAAGCAGTTTCTCCTCATTTTCATTGGAAATAAAACCACATTCGATTAAGATAGCTGGCATTTTTGTTCTATTTAAAACCATTAAATCATTTCTTACTATTGTACCCATATTTTTTGCCCCTGTTCCTTCAATCATGAAATTAAGGATTATTTCTGCCAATTGACTACTATCTAAATCCCCAATTGTACTTTCCCTGTGGGGGCGATATAAGACCTGGATTCCCTTTACGCTAGCCTTATCCTTGATGGCGTTTCCATGTATACTTATAAATACCCTGGCCCTCTTCTTATTAGCCAGGTCAGCCCTTAAGCTATTGTCTATGTATTCGTCCTTATCCCTAGTCAGTATCACCTTGTATCCTTTAGATTTTAAGGCCTCAAAAAGCTTCTTTGAGATCTCTAAGTTTATATCCTTTTCATAGCTCCCACTAAAACCAATTGCTCCAGGATCACGGCCTCCGTGGCCAGGGTCTATGACAATAACCTTCTCGGAAGATTTAAACTCCTTATCTATAATGGAAGACCTCTTAATAAAAATTAGTGAAATAGTAATAACTATAATCAATACTAGGATAATAACCACCAGCCTAAATCTTTTAATAGACATATGTCTCCCCCTTAGTTAGTATGCTAGACAAATAAAGATGTGCTTGTATGAATGGATCTAGGTATTACTGCTGTAATTATATCACAAGAAGAAAAAAACTTGACAGTTTCCTATCAAGTTTTTCCAGCTTTTATATTATTTTTGATTTCCATACATAATGTCACAAAAGATAGTATGAGGCTATCTTATCTAGTGGATTCCTGGCTTATCTTATTCAATGCTTTCAGGTTAAAGTTATCTGCCTGGGAAAGCATCATACCTGCCAGCATAAGAAGGCATCCTAAAATTCCCCTTGCTGGTAACTTTTCTCCCAAGATTAAGATTCCTCCAATAGCAGCAAATACAGATTCCATACTCATAGCTATAGCCGCATGGGAGGCCTTAGCATGCTTCTGGGCTACTACCTGTAATGTATAGGCGATACCTACTGACATAAGCCCTCCATAAAGGATTGGAGCTGCTGCACTTATAATACCTTCTAATTGGATATCTTCGAAGATAAGGGCACATATAAGACTAAGTAGGGAACAGGTCCCAAACTGAAGAGATGACAGTTTCAGGGAGTTAACCCTCTTAGTAAAAAATCCTATTGCAATTATATGCATAGCCCAGAAAAAGGCCCCAATTAGTTGTAGTAAATCACCGTAAGCTATGGTAAAGTTTTCGTTGATACTCAAAAAATATAGACCTAGAGTGGCTACAATAGCTCCAACCCAGACATTGATACTTGTCTTCTGCTTTAGGAAGAGACCCAATATAGGTACAAGTACTATATATAGGGTTGTGATAAAACCAGCCTTAGCGGCTGTAGTGTATACTATACCTACCTGTTGTAAGGAGGCTGCTATGAAAAGAATGCTCCCAGCTATAACCCCATATTTGATTAGGTAGGCATTATTCTCTTGAATATTCTTTTCTTTATCATCTTCACTTGGTTTTGCAAAAAACTTTATAACTGGTAGGAGGGATAGACTACCTAGTCCAAACCTTAATCCATTATATGTAAAGGCTCCTAAATAATCCATTCCGACCCTCTGTGCTACAAAAGCAAGGCCCCAAATCATTGCTGTTATTAGCAACAATAAACTGGAGCGTAATTCTTTATTCATAATATTCCTCCGTCATACTATTCTAGCTCTACAATCTTTTTCTTTGCTCTTCCTTACTCAAATCCATCATATATAAAAGGAACTTTTCCAAGGATTCAGCGAAATCTTGATTCTTTAATCTGCTGGTGTTTCTTGCTATTACCTCTTTTTCCCTGGACGCGTTATAAACAGGAAGTTTGTTAGCCTTTTTATAGGCAGCTATCTTTAATACAATCTCCATTCGCTCTTCAAATAGCGCTACTAATTCTGCATCTATCTTATCAATCTTATCCCTATATACTTTTAAATCATCCATAATCTTTCCTCCTAAATCTGTAAATAGATTTGATTTAATACCCCATTAGGAAAACTCCTAATGGATATCCGATAACAACTGTAATAGCCACAGTAACAAACATGATGGCCAAACCATATCTCATCATTTGCCCGGCAGTAGTCCAACCAGAAGCACTAGCCAAGGCTACATTAGGATGGGCAGGGGGTGTGGCAAAGGCATAAGCCCCCATCATACCTATGATGGATGCAACTGCTGGTGTACTAATGAGTCCATCTGAGGCTATGCAGATTGGAATAGCCACAGCACAAACTACGGTTATAGTTACCATGTTTGATGATAGGTTGGTTTGAAGTGCTGCCCAAAGAGTAAATATCAAGACAAGGATTAAAGGACTTAAGTCTGATATCATAGGGGCTATATTGGCTGTCAACCAGTCTGTCAGCCCTATATCTGCGTTGGTCATTGCTGAACCTAAGGCTAGAGTAGAGGCTGTCATAATTAGACTAGCCCATGAAACCCCCTTGCTCATGGCATCATGGAAGTTCAACAATGGCTTACCTTCCACAGTGATTATTAACATAGCAACAGCCCCTAAAAGTGGTGGAAAGGCAGTTCCAAAACCATTTAAATAATCAGCTAAATCTGGAAGTACTGGTTTAATAAATTCTGGGACTACCCATAGGGCGATGACTAGGAAGAAAATAGCCAGTATTAGTCTCTCCTTCTTCTCCATAGGTTGTATATCTTTCTTTAAACTGTCCATATCAATAGTGTCAAACTTGGACATGTCTGGTTTTAAAAATAGTCTAAATATAAGAATCATGACGACAAAACTGATTATACCAACAGGAATAGCAAAACCCATATAGGCTGCATAACCAATGGTATTACCAGTTGCCACCTCATAGAATCCCATTGCCATAATTGCAAATACATGGGCTATGGGTGTCATGCCTGAAGAAAGGGCACAGGCTATGGTTTGCCCCATTACTAGCCCATTTGCCAGCCTATCATCCTTCTCTAGCCTTAGAACATGGCATATTTCATCCAAGATAGGAAGGTAGATTACAAATAGAACTGTAGGAGACATGACCAAGCCTATTATTAAAACCGAGGCACAATAGGATATTAGGAACCACCAAGGTCCTCGTTTGGCTAGTTTACTGGTTATAAACCATATTGCACACCTTCTGATAAAGGATGTTTGCGATATTGCATAAGTACACATAAAGGTAAACAATAGAAATGAAAAAGTAGATCCCCCAATGGAACCTGCTAACATGCTATTGAAGTTGATTTCAGGCACAAAAGCTAAGGCAGCTAGGCACAAGAGGCTAGGCCAGTCTATGGATATTGTCAACCAGAGTAGCAGTACTCCTAGGAATATGCCCAAAACCTGCATTGCCGATTGAGACAGTCCCTCTGGCCCTGGAATGTATTTAAAAAATAATATGAATAATAAGGAAGTAAAAATCAAGATATTCCTCTTGGTGAATAAGCTATCACCCTGTGTATTTTTTTGGTTTGTCATAGATGTTTCCGCCCTTCTATTATTGTACATCAATATAGTATACCACTAATCCAAAGGATTTTGAATAAATTCTTAGGAAAACTCATTACCATATAGCCTAATTCCCCTAAAAAAGAAGGATTTGTCCTACTCAATTTCCCTTACAATACCCCTCTCATCGATTTCTATGTTAATAGAAATATCCTCCAACAAGGAAAAGATACGCTCCTTTTCAGATTCCTCGGTTACTATTTGAGTTCTAGTATTGGATTGGATTGCAGGAATAATCTCTAACTCAATAGATTCTTCTGTATCATCCCCGTAAAAATGGATATTCAAAAGTATGGTATCTATGTCCTTATTATTGAACCAGTAGTTACCTAGGCTATATACTATAGGCTTTCCGTTATAATATTCAATCCCTTGTAGGATATGGGGATGAGCACCTATAATAATATCCGCTCCTGCATCAAGGTACTCCCTACCGGTACTTAGTTGGACTTCCTCCAATTCATAGGAATACTCAGTTCCCCAATGAACATATGCAATTACATAATCTGCATTTATTTTGGCTTCTTTAATGGTTTCAACAAATAACTCAGTGTCATAGCATCTTAAAATACCTGGCGAATCCATAGTGGCTTGGGGAGTCATCTTATTCTTCTCAGCCCTTGAGGCTGCAACATATGCAATGGTCTTGCCATCAACTTCAAAATAGGCTGGTTCCATTGCCTCATCAATGTTGTGACCAGCTCCAACATAGGATATACCAGCCTCCTTCAAGGTGGCCATGGTGTCTATCAATGATTGTGGTCCATAATCGTAGGCATGGTTATTGGCCAGGCTTACTATATCCACCCCCATCTCCTTTAATATTTCAACCCTAGAGGGATGGGCCCTAAAGGTATAGGCCTTACCTTTTAAAGGGGTTCCTCCTGTACTATATGTAAATTCATTGTTTAAGCACATTATATCTGCTTCCTTCATCAGCTCTATTAATTCAGGAGATATGCAATCATATATGCCATTTTCAGCAGTATTGTAGTACTTCATAGTTGCCCAATTTTCATCAAAGTTTATGTCCCCTGCAAAGGAAAGTACAAAGTCAAAGGGGTTTAGGTCCTCTTCTATTATTTCTTCTCCTCCAGTTTGGTTAGAAGGTTCTTTATCTTCATTTAAGTCCCCATTGTCAATAGGGGCCTCAGGAGTCTCCGGACCTTCAGACCCATTTAGATATTGGCATCCTGCAATATTAAAAACCAATACGATAGAAATCAATAATATCAGTATTTTTAGGCTTTTAGTTATAATCAGAAAGTTATCTCTCTTCATCTTGTTCTACTCCTTCCATACTTGTAATTTATCCTAGATTTGGTGCTAGTAATCTAATCTGTCATATTTAACCTGATTTAAGATAATGATATTGCTATTATATCATATGGATACGAATCATTATAGGACTATTCAAACCCATCTAAAAGGCTTAAAGGCTTAAGACAAGCAATATCTTAAGCCCTTTTTATCTATAAGATTTAATTAAATCATAATCCTTAGAAAAAGATAATCACATAATTTAACATAATTCCCAAATATGTAGTAGTCCAGCACCCTACCTTAACTTAGATGTTTTGAGTAAATCTCCTTGTAAATTAGTTTACCAGCAATATTTGTACTTTCCATTAAGCTAATTGAGTCAACCTTGAAACTAATTTTGCTAATATCTTCGTTAATTCCATCTATGTCTAGGTTATCTTTTAGCTTGACCCTTCTCCCTATGGTAATATGGGGTTTATATTCTCTCTTATCTAATTTAAAACCTTTATCCAGGAGCTGCAAATGGAGCTTGTTTTGTAGGTTAATTAAGTCCTTATTATCAAGAAGGCCCAGCCAATAGATATGGCCTTCCCTACCTTTAAAATAACCTAGCCTTGATAAGGTTATGTTAAATGGGTTAGCATTTATATCCTTCATAACTGATTTAATATCCTCAAGTCTATCTTCGGATATTTCACCAAGGAACTCCAAGGTCAAGTGTAAATGCTCATCTCTTACAAATCTACCTTGCTTGGAGTGTAGTTTAAGCCTCTCCCTAATCTTACTTATATTCTTTATCACCCTGTCATCAAAGTTGATTGCTACAAATAATCTCATACTTATCACCCTCTATATTATACCCAATAAATAGAAACACTGATTCCCTTATAAAAGAATCAGTGTTTTATTAAAGAAGATTGGACTATAGTTTAAATTTGATAACCAAATCTGGATTTAAGACCCTAAAGGTAAAGGATTCAATTCCGAAGAATTTAACCTTTTCATCAGTATGGGACTCATAACCTATCGAAAAATCCTTTCCTATAGTCATAGCTAAATCATCATGATTATGTGGTAATAAATAGGCCCCATCTACAACATGACTTAAAATTATCTTACCACCAATTAATTCTTTAATCCTCTTGTCTAATGGATATGCCGTTTCTTTGGACAAGATTCTGGTATAGGCTTCTTCATTTACCACTAGGGTAAAGGGGCCTGCTTCAAAGGCCTTTCTTAATTCAATTAAGCCCTTGCTTATGGCTGCAACAATGTCAGAAGGATTATTCCCAAATGGGATTTCTTCTTTAGCATATGATTTTAAACCCTTTATGGAAGCACCCAAGCCATTATAGATGGCATTTTCTTCAAACAAAGCTAGGTCCTTCATTGCCTCTTCTAAGGGCTCATAATCTACATCCTTGGCTCCTCTTAGGATATTATCTAGCTCTCTTCTATCTAATTCGAATTCTATCCTTGCTTCTGTTAATGGCTGGACCATATAGGTTCCGTAGCTAACCTTTCCTGAACTATCTAGGCCCTCAAGCCTTCCTATAGGTAAAGTATTGAAATCCAATCCCTTTGGACCATGCACTGAAACCACTCTTCTGGCTGATAGATATGATAATATTACTTCAGTTGCCCTAGCATCTATCTCTTCCCATGCCAATTTAGATATAGGTGCCTTGTCTCTATTTAACATATGTTCCACCCCCTATTTTAAATCTCCGATATTTAAACCATTATCCTGAGCATTTTCGCCGTCTGAGCCTTCTCCTTCAGCTCCTTCTTCTATTGATGTTATATCTCCGTCTGTAAATAAGTAAGTTCTTAGCTCTTCATCCCATTTGTCCATGTTCCTTCTTAGCCATTCAATAGACATGACAGCATGCTCAATTTCCTCATCCCTATTATGCTCTAAGATCCTCCTTAATGTCTCGTCCTTTGTAGCAGCTACCCTTTGGTTATACCAGTCTACCGCTTCAATCTCTTCCTTCAGACTGTTTAATGCCCTTGATATGTCCCTGGTCTTTTCATCTAATGATTCTACTGGTTCATGATATTGTGACATTACTAATCCCCCCTGTTCTTAATGATTTCTCAATTAGTTAATTACCCTAATTCAGACAATTATAACAATTTTGTCTATACTTTTAAGATTATTACATACACTAACAAATAGGCTACCAGCCCAACTAAAAAGCTAAAGGGTATACTATATAAGGTCTTCTTGATGGTGAATCTCATACCAAAAAGCTGCTTTTAATCAAGCAGCTCTACGTATATGGTCTTGATGCCAAGAGGATACTTTTCCATGACTGACCCATCATATCCAACTTTTACTCTATCTCCAACCTTGAATTCTGTATCCTTATTCTTAGAAAGGTCTACTTCTACTAAATCACCTGAACGCCTGATGTTTTCTCCTTCATCTACTGTGACGATTGCTTGGCTTCCATTGATTTCTTTTATTGTTCCTTTAAACTCATCTTTTGCCTTATTACCACAGGCGATGAGTATAAGAATAGATAGGATAATTAACAGTGAAAGATATAATTTCTTCATAATTTCAACTCCTATTATGTATTGTCCATGTTTACTAATCTTCTATTAGTATAATATTACTAACTTATTATAATATACCCTTGCCACAGGATGTTAAACCCAAAAGCCTTCTTTAATCCATAAGTTAGGCAGTTTTACTAACTAGGGCAGAAGCTAATTCTTCGAAGTATTTACTCAAATGAGGCGGACTCCATTCAGGACTTCTACACATAAATACATAATCAAACTCCATATTAAATATGGATTCAATCTCTGTAGTATGATTGAAAGGAAATTCACCTTCTAGACAAGTGGTTTGAGAATCCTCCCTCCTTATCCATAAAACTTTTGTATCTGGTCTTTTCTCCATTAGTCTTCTTAACCAATTACCACAATTCAGTGGATTATCCCCTGTATAAAAGTGATAATAATCATGGTGAAAATCAATATTAACCAATTGGATTTTTTCATTCCAAGGTATAGAGACTAAGACCTTTTTTATATCCTTATGAGAATCAGATTTGCAAAATTTATCCTTACTTACATCAAATAAGCTGATAAACATCTTAAGCTTATAATAATCATCTATCAGCCCTACTTCTCTTAGTCTAGGATATCTTAAATACCTCTCCTTCCACATGAACCTAAGCTTGTCCCTTGGTATTTCATCACTGCCCCTTGGAAAATATGTATCTCTGTCCTTTGAGGTTGCATCGATAAAATAGTCAAAATCTATACTAAGTACCTTAACCATATCATCGCCTCCTAAGCAAATATACATATTGTATGGGAATAAATGTTCAAAAAGGAAGTTTATAGGACTTCCTTTTTGGCATTATTCTCTATTATCTTTACTATCAATTGAGAAGCTTTTTTCATAGATTCTAAGGGAATGAATTCAAATCTCCCATGATAATTATATCCACCAGTAAATAGGTTTGGACATGGTAGCCCCATATAGGAAAGCCGAGCCCCATCTGTCCCTCCCCTAATAGGACGAATAAGTGGTTCTATTCCTATTTCCATCATTGATTCTTTAGCTAACTCAATAATTTCCATATGGGGTTCTATTTTTTCTTTCATATTATAGTAACTATCCTTGATTTCAATTGTGATGATTTCACCATATTTTTGGTTTAGGAAGTCTATCACATTTCTTAAATAATCTTTCTTTGCTTCAAACTTAGCCCTGGAATGATCCCTAATTATATAATTCATTTCACTGGAATCTACAGTCCCTGTAAATCTAGTCAATAGATAGAAACCTTCATAGCCTTCTGTATACTCTGGCTTTTCATTCCTAGGAAGCATAGCCTCTATATCCATGGCAACAAGTTGTGAGTTAATCATTATATTTTTAGCTGTGCCCGGGTGTACATTCTTGCCCTGGATTTGTATTTTAACACTTGCAGCATTAAAGTTTTCATATTCTAACTCACCCAAGGGCCCACCGTCTAAGGTGTAGGCAAAGTCTGCACCAAAACCTTCAACATCAAATAAGTCTGCCCCTCTACCTATCTCCTCATCAGGTGTAAAGGCAATTCTTATATCTCCATGTTTTATTTCCGGATGCTGAATTAAGTATTCCATAGCATCTATTATTTCTGCAATACCAGCCTTGTCATCAGCACCCAAGAGGGTTGTTCCATCTGTTACCATGAGTTCTTTCCCAACCAAATCCTTTAGAAAAGGAAACTCTTCTACTGTCATGGTATATTGGTCATTTAGCTTTATATCTCCACCCTGGTATTTTATTATCTGTGGGTTTGTACATTTACCATCTAGGTCAGGGCTAGTATCCAGGTGGGCAATAAATCCTATTGTAGGAACCTTCCTTTCTATATTAGATTCAAGACTTGCATATACATATCCATTTTCATCCTGCCTAGCATCAGTAAGGCCTATTTCCTTTAACTCTTCCACCAGGAGGGCACCTAACTCTAATTGGCCTGGGGTACTGGGACAGGTCTTGCTAGTTTCGTCTGATCTTGTATCAACAGCTATATACCTTTTAAACCTTTCAACAATCTTTTCCACTTAATCATCCTTTCACACTTTATGTCAAATCTACAAAACTACCTACAAGACTATTATAGCAAAAATCCATAACTAATTATGTCTTAGAAAAGAAAACCTTTATGCCTTACTTTTCTTATCCCTTATAAGCCCGTGATATCTTTCTTCAATTGATGAAATATTGTGAATATTTCTGTTGAGATTATTATATAAGCTAAACTTTTCTCTGTCAAAAGTTTCTTGCATAGATTATGTCAATTCTACTTGACCAAAAGTAAAAAAAATAGTATTATGTATAAGAATGAAAAATTCATGGGGATATAGTTCAGCTGGGAGAACGCTTGACTGGCAGTCAAGAGGTCAGGGGTTCAAGTCCCCTTATCTCCACCAAACAAAACCTTGTAATCTCAACGATTACAAGGTTTTTCTTTTCTAACAATTCCTTTATATTATTATAGACTAATACCTGAAGTAAACTATTATATGTTCCCATCAGCTGTGAGCTCTTTTTCTATCATGTTTTTGCTCATATGTTTTGCCCGATATAATAATTTATCAGCCTTTTTTAATAGGCTTGTCAAGTCATTATTTCCAGCCTCTATGACACCACCACTAATAGTAACCTTTAAGTCACCTTCCCATTCTAACTCTTGGATCATCCTGCGAATACGTTCCATCATGGCATATCCTTCGCTACCAGTGGTGTTTCTTAGAATGATTAAAAACTCATCGCCTCCATAGCGCCCCACTATATCTGATTGCCTTAGGTTGCTTTTTATGGTACTAACTACCCTTTTCAGTACATAATCACCATATAGGTGACCGTAGCTATCATTGATCATCTTAAAGTTATCAATATCAACCATGGCCACTGTTAAACCTTTCTGCTGTAGGTCGGAAGATTCCATTTCATCCTTTAAACAAGATGTGATAAACCTCCGATTAAAAGCCCCTGTTAAGTAATCAGTTATGGATAGCTCTTCTAACTTCTGCTTCTCTTCATTCAGGAGCTTGTTAAGTTTTTCTTCTTTTTCCTTTGCCCTCATAAACTCAGCATTACTTTTTTCCAACATCCTGTTCTTGGCTTCTATCACCTTGTTCTTTTCCTCAAGTCTTGCCAGGTATAATTTTGATTTTCTGAGCTCCTCCATGTAGCTATCTATTAGGACTGCAATCAAAACCGCAATAGATAATAAGCAAATAAACAACCCGAAGGATATATCTATGTATCGTTCTAATGGTGATCCATATTCGAATACCAAGTCAGGTATCTTATACTCAATAATCATTAAGGTCCCTACGAATAGGGTGAAAAGAAAAAGGACTATCTTTCTCTTCAATCCAACAAGTAATAGGGCTATTATCCCAGCGTTAACAATAATATAATAGGGAATGCTAGTGTAGGTCCCCCCAGCAAATAGCCACATGATTGGGAAAAAACAAAGCTCAAAAATACTACAACTATTAATGACAAGACTTCATAGTTTCTAGTTTTTCTAAATGCTACATATAAGCCTACAGTAATTATGCCACAAAGTGCAGTCAATACGGTTGGTAGTAGTCCTAAACCCAGAAGCCAATTAATCAAACTGCAAGAAAATGACATGCATATACCAACTAGGAAAACTGCATTAAAAATACGGTGCCTTAAGGAGATATTCCCTTCCTTCATTTGTAACCCTCCAATAAATCACCCATCGGTTCACAGTATTATCTTTGTTCAAAGAATTAAATTTATGGTTTACCTCGTGGAGTCCGTCATATTATGCACTATCAAATCCTTTTAATAAGTAAGATTGGTTCTAATAATTCCTAACCATATTAAACTTGTCTGAATTTTCATATTACATTATATACTTATTTGAAACAAATTTCCATAGTACTTGGTAGATGATTTGATAAATTTTCTTAGAGTTATTTCCTTACCTCTTCCGCAAAATTAAAGTTTGCTATTAGATCTCTAATATATGAGGTTCCTGTAAAAGGCCTCAATTTTTTCTTTCATCAAGCTATTGCTAGGATAAACAAAGTATAAGGGTCTGGTAATGGAATAATCCCTTATGCTTAGATAGCATAATTCTCCCCTCTCAACTTCCTGTCTTGCTACCTCTTCATACATAAATGAAATTGCATCAGTATTCTTGAGAACACTTTTCAAAGTCCCAAAACTACTGAACTCATAAATCTTAGAGTAGGATAGGATAGAATCATTATTCTCATATAGGTAATTCTTAAAAATCTCTCTAGTTCCTGACCCCTTCTCTCTTAAAATCAAGGGGTACTTATGGGTTTCCGAAAGGCTTACCTCTTTACCTTCTAAGGGATGCCCCTTCCTGGCTACTGGAATAAATCTAGTGTTACAAAATTCTCTATAATGAAAAAGTGATTTATCAAATATCCCCTCAATAAATGCACAATAGAGTTCATTATTCAATAGCATTTCTATTATGGTCTCTGTATTTCTTACTGTAACAGAGATTAACCCATCATGATGGTTCAGATATGCACTTAGATAATTCGGCAAATAATAATCGGCTATAGAAAGAGTAGCTCCTATCTTGATTGGTGTAGCCACCTTCTTCATTTGATAGATCAGTTGCTCTTCATTTGCTTTTTGAAAATTAGCATAGTTATAAAGTAGCTTTCCTTGCTCAGTTAATTCAACTGATTTCCCATCAATTTTAATCAAGCTACAGTCGTAGTATTCCTCCAGTTTTTTTATATGCTGGGATACTGCCGGCTGAGTTAGGTTTAACTCAGCTGCTGCCCTAGTATAATTCTTAAATTGGGCAACCTTTAAAAAAGTTAGTATTTTAATATCTAGCATAATTACTCCCCCATCAAGTATTCTTACTTATTAGTATAACATATACTTATTGATTATAAGTAATCATAATTGGATTTTATGGTTCTTTTGATATAGAATTATACATGACACAAAGGAGGGTTCTTATGAAAAAAGTATTATCATATTTTCCAGGTTTCATTATGGCTATTTTTGTAGCCTTCTTAGCACGATATATAGAGTCATTATTACCACTACCTTTTATTGGTGCTTCAGTTATTGCATTATTTATTGGAATAGGTCTCAACTATATCAAAAAACCTAGTCCAATGATTGAGGTAGGTTTGCAATTTACTTCTAAGAGGGTATTAAAGTTCTCTATTGTTTTGCTGGGTGCATCATTAAGTATTGGTACAATTCTAAATGTTGGTCGTTTATCATTGACGGTGATGTTTTTTACTCTTCTCACATGTTTTGGTGGGGGACATTTTGTTGGTAAGTGGCTTGGATTAGATTGGAAACTTTCCAATATGATTTCTGCTGGTACAGGTATTTGTGGAGGATCTGCCATAGCAGCTATGGCTCCAGTTATAGATGCAGAAGATAAAGATGTGGCTTATGCAATGTCTGCTACCTTTATATTTGATATGGCAATGATAATATTATTTCCTATAATGGGTAGAGCATTAGGATTAAGTGATATGGCCTATGGATTATGGACAGGTACAGCTGTTAATGATACTTCTAGTGTAGTTGCTGCAGGGTATGCATTTAGTGAAGCTGCAGGGGATTTTGCTACCATGGTAAAATTAACCCGTACATTGTCTATTATACCTACAGTGCTGGTCTTTTCAGTTATTAATGCCAAGCTAAATAGCCAGAAAGCAAATGTAAACTCATCAAACCAAGAAAAAGTTAAGATTACATCCTTGTTTCCATGGTTTATATTAGCCTTTGTTGGCATGGCTATAATTAATAGTTTGGGAGTAATACCTGCTACAGTTTCAAGTACCATGAAGTCCGTGAGTAGATTTTTAATGGTTGCAGCATTGGCAGCAATTGGTATGAATACAGATTTTCGTGAAATGAAAAAGTCTGGTATAAACCCAATGATCCACGGCTTTATTATATCAGCTCTTGTTGTTATAGTAGCCCTAGCCGTAGAATATGCTATGGGAATAATCTAATTATATATGATAAATAAACAGTAGGTCCTAGATAGGGCCTACTGTTTTCTCATTACAACAATCCTATATAAGGGTTATGAGCAAGAAATTCATCTTTGACTAAAGTTTCAATATTTATTACTAGCTATGGCCTGTCTATTTCCACATAAGTTTAGTAGCTACTATCCCCTATAGATTAATCAAGAAATATAAATCATAAGACTTGGTCTTGGATAGATTATCATTTATGGTTGTAAGTTGGACAAAATTTGCTATAAATATGGAAATATATTGAATTTTCCAAACAAATAATATAGAATTTATGTAACTAATAATCTTAAGGAGGGTTTAAATGTCAATACAATGGACTCCTAACTTGTCAGTAGGTGTAGAACATATTGATGATCAACACAAGGTTTGGTTCGAAAAGGCTAATGGACTATTTGAAGCTGGAAAAGAGAGAAAGGCTAAGGAATATATCAATACTATGATTGATTTCCTAGATGAGTATACCAAACAGCATTTTAAAGACGAAGAAGCCTATATGGAAGAAATAGCTTATCCCGAGCTTGAGGCTCAGAAGAGGGCACATGCAAGCTTTATCAAGGACCTTACAAAATTAAAAAATGATTATAACGAATCCGGTGGAAATATTTTAGTTATTATTAATGCTAATAAAATGGTTATAGACTGGCTTACTAATCACATAAAGAATATGGACAAAAAAATAGGTGAATATGTAAAAACCCTAGACTAGTATATATTAAAACTGCCACCCTATGAGGTGGCAGTTTTAATATGCTTAAGAGCCTTCAACCATATCACGATTTTTGTATCCGATATATCCCATAACAATCATCCCTATACTAATAGCTGTAATTGTAAAGAATATTGTCCCGTCGAAGTTTTCCATGGGCATACGGGGTATCCAGCTTTTTATGGCAGTCTTTATAAACCAATTTGGTAAATCAAGAATCCCAGAAAAATAGTTTAGTACAAATGAATAGGTGAGATAAACATATACAGTTTTCCCTAGCCCTGGTAACCAACCTAAGGCCAAGGCAGCAAGGCCAATAAAGAATAGTATTGCAGGTAAGAAATTCAGACCAGCTGCAAAAAAGTCCAAAATCTCCATCCTAGAGCTATCTGACATTACGGATATGGCTGTCCCTCCAAGGCCAATCGCTACAGCAAAGATTCCTAATAAACCACTAAGAACTGCTAAACCTATATTTACCCAATAGAATTGACCACGTGTTACTTTTGTCGCATGAAGCTGACTGATATAGAGTCTACTTTCAACATTATAAAGCTTATTTACAATAATGATTGGTAGAATACATACCAAGCCCATCATCACCATCATTATAGTGCTAGTGAAGGATTCCTCTATGGAAAATCCTGCAAAGTTAAACATTTGTTGCACTATCTCGCTACTATTTAGGAAGGTTTCCATATCACCATAAATAGACCCATAGGTTACACTTAATACTAGATATCCAACCAACCATGCAATAATTACTCCCCTATTAATTCTTATGAATAAACCCGGAATCGATAATAATGATTGCTTTGCATGGGCCCTACCTTCCCTCTCAGGTAAGTAGCCTGCCCCCATATCACGATTACCTTCTAGGGCAAAGGCAAGGACAACCAAAACTATAGATAAAATAAAGGCAAATAAAAGAGGTAGCCAATTGTCCTCAGTAAAAGGATAGGTCAAATAAGTCCAACTTAAAGGATTTATCATGGATAACTTTATATTTGAAACATCAGTAGCTGCCCGAATAATATATAAGAGACCTATAATACCAAGGGTAGAACCAGTTGCGCTAGATGAAGAAGACATGATTTGTGACATCACTAAGGCAAGAGCTCCTCCAAGTATACCTGCCATCCCAATAGATGCCCCAAATAAAAATGCTCCCTCTAGGCTGATGGTTTCTGCATTGAAACTATACATAAGTCCACCAATAAAAATAGTGATTAAGATATTTATTATGGATATCTCCTTCAATGCTGCTAGGGAGTTTGCCTGACGCCCTATATGAAATGAGCGTACTAATTCTAAAATACCCAGGTCTTCTTCCTTGCGAGTGTGGCCAACTATATGCAAGGCGGACATAATCATGGAAAACAAACCGCAGAATAAAAGCATTGTATGAGAATACATGGCTCCTAGAGTATAATCTGTCGCTGTATCAATAGGTGTAGGTCCAATTATTGAAGTCATGGCAGGATTTTGTAAGGTTTGATACATACCTATTAAGGCCTTATTATCTTTAGTAATTTCTATAAAGGCAGGAACATAACCTGCAGAGAATATTCCAATTCCTAATACCCATATCAGTATCTTCTTCCAATCACGCTTAAAATACTGAAACAACAAGGTATCCCATCGCATAAATATCTCTTTCATCTTTCTCACCCCTATCTTAAGTGATTATTCTTCATAATGCCGCATAAACAAGTCTTCCAAAGTTGGAGGCACTGCTTCAAACTTTTTAACTCCTAATTTAGTTGCTTCTTGTAGAATTGTATTAATGTATTTATTGTCTACTGAGAATCTAGCCTCATTACCTTCTTGTATAAAATCGTGTACTCCCTTTAAAGAAGCAATCTTATTAACATCTTCTTCTGTTGCTAAAGTTACAGTGGTTCGAGTCAAATGTCGCAGTTCATCCAGGGTACCAGTTTCTACAATTTCTCCCTGACGAATAATTACAACCTTATCTGCTAGCCTTTCAACCTCGCTTAAAATGTGAGATGATAAAAGCACTGACTTCCCTTCCTTTTTTAGGTTTGCAACCTCATCTTGAAAGACAGATTCCATGAGAGGGTCAAGACCAGAAGTAGGCTCATCGAAGATGTATAAATCTGAATTAACAGATAGGGCTGCGATTAAGCCTACTTTTTGCCTATTACCTTTTGAATAAGTTTTGGCCTTCTTCTTTGGATCTAATTCAAAACGCTCTATTAAATAATCCCTTTTCTTCTTATCTCCCCCACCGTGAAGTTTAAGGAATAGATCTATTATTTCACCACCGGTCAGGTTCTTCCAAAGAACAACCTCTCCAGGTACATAGGAAATTCGCTTATGAATTGCTAAACTTTCCTTCCAGACATCTTTGCCAAATATCTTGGCTTCTCCACCACTTCTTTGGAGTATTCCTAAAAGTATTCGGATGGTTGTAGATTTACCAGCTCCATTTGGTCCAATAAAACCCACAACTTGTTCCTCGTCTACTGTAAAAGTAACATCTTTTAAAGCTTGGAACTTGCCGAAATTCTTTTGAACACCTTGAAGTTTTACAATCTCAGTCATATCCATATACACTCCTTTACAAGATTTTATCAAGTACTTAAACCATTACAGTACTAATTATTCAAATCAAATAATACCCGCTATAATTTTGAACTAATTTGTGTTCATTAGTTCTAATATTAGCATTTTTTATAATCTTTGTCAATAAAATAATCTAACTAGGTCTTGATAGTTCATATTTTTTCGTATATAATAAGATAAAACTATGAAAAAGAAAGTAGGTTTAACCTTGAACGGATTCGAAAGAAGGACTCAGGAGAATAAAAAAAGGGTTCTGAAGGCAGCCTTTGAATTGATGAATGTTAGTGAAGATGGTAATGTAACCGTTGATGAGATAGCCAAACATTCAAAAGTTGGCAAGACGACTATTTTCAACTATTTCGGTAGCAAGGACAATCTTGTCCGTGAGGTCTATAAGTTCTTTCTGAGCGAAGCATTTAGTACAGCTAAAGAAATACTGGATGAGAATAAATCCTTTGAAGATACCTTGACTGAGCTGACTCAAAATAAGATTAGAAACTTAAGTAAAATAAACGACACCTTTTATAAGAGGATGATGGAGTACATCACTGAAAAAGGGGATGATGGTTTATCCCTGATGATGAGGACATATGCTCAGGATAATTACTCTATAATGTTAGACTTCTTCCATAGGGGAAGGAAAGAAGGAAAAATAGATTTAAAGTACTCTGATGAATTTTTACTCCTATTCTTTCATGCCCTAGTAGAAGGTTTGTCTCACCCAGACATATACGAGAAGGCTATTAATTATATAGAGGAATGGTCAGAGGTAGTAATAAAGGGGATAGCACCCAATAAATAGGCGTAATAATTATAACCGGTATGAGCACTCATACCGGTTATATCATTATTTAAAACAATACTTGAATGCACTAGACCTATTAAGCAAACAAGTGCCATAATGTCAATGATATAGGTGGCAATATACATAAAATTTATCCTCCGTACAAATCATTATGATTTTTTCATTCATATAATTCTTACTGCAAGCTTCTATTTTAGCCTCCATTTCAAGTGGTTAAATATATATTACCAACTACCTTTTAATAAGCTTCTCTTTATATAAAGTAAGTATATTATACACCCGTTGGAGGAAGTTTTGATACAAAAATTTAAATAAAAACTGATATGAGATATCCATACCAGTTTTTATGATTATGTTATATACTGTTTATCTATTCCAACCATGGGTCCTCATCATACCGCGTCTCATACCCTTTCTATAACCGTGGCAGCCACCTGGCATGAACCCATTTTCATCATGGAAGTCTTCCATATAATCAAAATGTTCATTCCAAGTCCTAGCTTGATCTTCATTGATTATACCATCATCTAGAGCTTCATCAATTCGTTTTCTTTTCCAATCTATCTTTTCTTGGTGCCAATCTTCCCTTACTTCTACATTTAAACCTGGCCTAGTATCCTGCTCATTTGCATAAGAGAAGCTTATGGATAATACTAAGACCAATAATAGGGATAAAATAAGTATTATTTTCTTCATCTAATCATCTCCTTAAATTATTCTAAACTAATTATAGATATAGATTATGAAGATATTATGAAGAATAATTCTTTCTCCATCTTATTTTCACAATTGCTGTCTATAATATGGATAAGTAAGGTATATATTATTTGAGGGGGCATAGGGAACATGATCAACATATTAGTTGTAGAAGATGAAAAAAATATACGTGACGTTATCAAGGCCTATTTAAGTAAAGAAGGCTATAAGGTCTTTACTGCTCAAGATGGTGAACGGGCATTAGAGGTCTTTGAGGACCAAGACATACATTTGGTAATACTAGACCTAATGCTTCCTAAATTATCTGGAGAAGAAGTCTGCACCTACCTACGGGCTAAATCAGATGTACCAATTATAATGCTGACTGCTAAGGTGGATGAAGACGCTAAGATTGAAGGACTAGCTATAGGGGCAGACGATTATGTTACTAAACCATTTAGTCCTAGGGTTTTAGTTAGTAGGGTTAAGGCCTTGCTGAGAAGGAGTTACAGGGATTCCAATCCCCTGGCTGAGAAGTTCATATTCAATAATGGAGACCTGGTAGTGGATGCAGATAAAATGCTAGTAATGAAAAATGGTCAAAATGTAGATATGACTGCTAGTGAATTTAAGGTATTAATGGTGCTTTTATCAAACCCTGGACAAGTTTTTTCCAGAGAGCAATTAATTCAATCTGCATTTGGGCATGATTATGATGGATTTGATAGAACCATAGATACCTATATTAAAAATATAAGACGGAAGATAGAAGAGAATCCTAAAAGGCCAAAATATATCTTAACTATTTATGGTATTGGATATAAATATGGAGGTAGTAAATGACCTTATCCAAGAAATTAATGATTTATTTTATAATTACTATAACGATTTCAATATTAGTTACAAGTTTCATGTCTAATTCAATGATTAATAAAAGATTTGATTCTTATTTAATTGAAGAACAGAATGTAAAATTTGAAAGAGTTAGAGATGAAATTAATGATCTATTAATCGAAAAGGGCTCCTCTATATCAGCTGAGGATATATCAAGCTTGGCCTCTTCTGAAGGTATTTATATATCCGTCCTTGATACAAATAATAATCTACTATGTCATTCTAATAATAGAGATTTGCTTCATAGAGGTATGAGGGGTGGAATGATGAGACACCATACGAGAATGCACTCAAGTGGTAACTATGTTGAAAGGACCTACGAGTTATCAGAAGGAAACAAGGTTATTGGTAATTTGCTTATTGGATATATAGATAACTCTCATTTGACAGAATCTGCCCTCATTTTTAAGGACACCCTTTCAACAGCTTTTATAGTGTCTGGAATTATTGCTATTATATTCGGTATTTTCGCTTCCATATTTCTTTCTAAAGGCTTAACTAGACCATTGGCCCATATAGCAAGTACAGCCAATAGAATACGCATTGGACAATTAAAATCACGTTCTAAGGTGGAAACAAATACTATTGAGGTAAAGGAGCTGTCAGACTCCATAAACTTTCTTGCTGAGACTTTGGAAAGACAGGATGATTTAAGGAGGAAATATGCATCTGATATTGAACATGAGTTACGTACACCTTTAACTACAATAAAGTCCTATGTTGAAGCCATTATTGATGATGTGTGGGAACCTAGTGATGATAATCTTTCTATCCTTATGGAAGAGATAAATAGATTAACCAAACTAGTGGAAGACCTCAGGTATACTTTTGAATCCAAAGATACTAATCAAGTCTTGAACAAAAGAAATTTTAATCTTTCTCAGGAGTTGGAGAATATTATTTCCACCTTCAAGCCTATATACAAGTCCAAGAATTATTACTTGGAATTAGCAGTAGAAAAAGACATTGAAATTGTTATGGACAGGGATAAATTAAAACAAATTATGTTCAATCTGCTTTCAAATTCCATGAGATACTTAAGAAGAGATGGAACAGTTATTGTGGGCTTAAGTAAAGAAAAACATCATATAAAAATAACTGTAGAAGATAATGGTATAGGAATCAAGGATGAGGATATACCCTATATCTTTGAAAGATTTTATAGGGTTGATAGTTCTAGGAATAAGGAGACTGGCGGAACAGGTCTTGGCCTATCTATAGTAAGGAATCTAGTAGAAGCCCATGGGGGAGTTATTTATGTGGAAAGTGAAATTGGTAAAGGCACTAAGTTTACACTCCTATTCCCTTTAGATAATCTAGATAACCATTTAAAATAAACACATTATCTCAGCTGCAGAATACTATATTATGGAAATAGTTTAAAAGGGGTGTGAAGAATGAACCACTATGATAATTATAGTAACTGTAGACAGGCACACAACCACGAGATTATAGGAAGTACTAGAATGGCTGAAAGAGGTGAAGATCGGCATAACCACCGGTTCGCAGCTGTATCAGGAAGGGCTATTCCATTACCAGATGGAAACCACGTTCACGAGTTATTTACTAATACAGACTTTTTCTTGGATCACTATCATCAAATCGAGGGAACATCGGGGCCTGGTATTCCAGTAGGAGAAGGCAAACATATTCATTTTGTATCTGCAAGAACTTCCGTTGATGATGGGCATAGTCATACTTTTGTATTTGCTTCATTAATAGAAGATCCTTCAGCATAATATAAAAAAATTATCCCTAAAAAATATGTATTGGGATAGGTTTTCTATTGGTTTTGACACTTGTGTTCTCCGGCTTTAATGGTCAATCTATAAAATGTAAAGGGTAAGATAAATCATCTTACCCTCTTATAATCTTTATGTAAAAACCTCGATCTCTAGGTCCGTCAAATTCGCAAAAGTAAATCCCTTGCCAGGTACCCAATAATGGTTTTCCATCCTGGATTATGACAGCACAGGAAGAACCCATGAGAGAAGCCTTAATATGGGCATGAGAATTTCCTTCAAAGTGAAGGTAGTCCCCGTATACATGATAAGTTTTGTCCAAAGCAGTGATCATGTCTCTGACAACATCTGGGTCAGCATTCTCGTTTATTGTAATACCAGCTGTTGTATGGGGTACATGTATGATTGCGATACCATCCTCTACTTTGCTTTTTTTGATTTCTTCTATAACCTTCCTGGTTATGTCTATAAACTGCTGTGGCTTTGTTGTCTTAATCCTATGATACATAAAGAAATCCTCCTCTCTCAGATTCATCAGTTAAAATAATCTAGCTCACTACTAATCCCCCTACTTTTTCTTTGCAATATAGAATACATAGCTGGATAGGCTACACTAAGTAGGACAGGTTTTCTCCGAACATGATATAATAATATTAGGAGGAGAAAATCATGTCAAAAAGATATTACGAGGAAAATTTCAAGAAACAATTAGTCAATATATACAATC
>FZPS01000183.1_pt300 | contig 87985 bp, 71 predicted proteins | sample 1817821 | NCBI WGS metagenome assembly FZPS01 (sample SAMEA104158645, study PRJEB21678) | metagenome | place: Germany | collected 2015-04-21
TCTAAAACTATTTCATAAAATGTACGGTAAATTTCAACAACATCTGCGTGATGAGCTGCAAGGCATCAAGGATGCGGGGCTCTATAAGCATGAGCGTACCATTTACTCTCCTCAAGGCGCAGAGATAACTCTCGCTGACGGCAGCAAGGCTCTTAACTTTTGCGCCAACAACTACCTTGGCCTCTCCAATAATCCCCGTCTTATAGCCGCTGCTAAAAAGGCTATGGACGAAAGGGGATTGGGTATGAGCAGTGTACGATTCATCTGCGGCAAACAAGACCTCCACGAGCTGTTGGAAAAGTCCATCAGCAGATATTTCCGCACCGAAGACACTATATTATATGCTGCCTGTTTCGATGCCAACGGCGGACTTTTTGAGCCTCTTTTCACCAAGGATGATGCAATTATTTCCGACTCACTTAATCATGCATCTATTATAGACGGTGTAAGGCTCTGCAAGGCTGTTCGTTACCGCTACGAAAACGCCAATATGGAAGACCTTGAGCGTTGCCTCCAAGAGGCTCAGGCACAGCGCTTCCGCATAATCTGTACAGATGGCGTATTCTCTATGGACGGCAATGTAGCACCGATGGACAAGATATGCAAGCTTGCCGAACAATACGATGCGATTGTTATGGTGGATGAAAGCCATTCGGCCGGTGTTGTAGGACCTACCGGACGCGGCGTGGCAGAGTTGTTCGATTTGTACGGACACATTGATATTTTCACGGGAACGCTCGGTAAGAGCTTCGGAGGAGCCGTTGGCGGATTCACTACAGGACGCAAGGAAATCATCGATATGCTTCGTCAGCGCAGCCGCCCCTATCTTTTCAGCAATTCTCTGCCTCCGATGATTTGTGCTGCAAGTATAGAGGTATTCAAGATGATGGAAGAGAATCATGAGTTGCATGACCATCTGCAGGAGAATGTCGTTTATTTCCGCGACAAGATGATGGCTGCCGGATTTGACATTCTTCCTACTCAAAGCGCCATCTGCGCAGTCATGCTCTACGATCCCATACTGGCAGGAAAGTTTGCTGCCACAATGGCCAAGGAAAATATATTTGTCACCAGCTTTACCTATCCGGTTGTACCCAAGGGCAAGGACCGTATCCGCGTTCAGCTTTCCGCCGCTCATACAAGGGAGCAATTGGACAAAGCCATCGCCGCCTTTATCAAGGTTGGCAAGCAGCTCGGCGTGTTGAATAATTAGGTTTACTGCGGCGCCTTTCCCCGGTTCCTGTCCTGCCGTTAAGGCAACTCCTCTGAAGCCTTATAGCTGCCGGCTTTTCGCTGGTTTTGGTTGACTTCATAGGTGGCTAAAATGGAGAGGGGGTTGAACAAAAAAGGCCTTAAAACCAGCCTCGTCTGCGATCTGCAAATCGAGCGTAAAATGGAAAGTGCTGAAACACAGGCAGAAGATAAAACAAGACCTGCCAAATTTCATACTCTTCTTTAAGGATTTCGATGATAGTCAGAGAGTTACATTTTACGCTCGATTTTATGCTTGACCAAGAGACGGAAAGTATGGGTGACGAAGGATTATGATGGTAGGGGGCGGTCAAAAAGGGCCTAAAATGCTTTACCATGAAGCGAGAATGAAGCAGTCGTCTGTGCTCAACTATAATTACAACCAGTCATCAAAGTAATCGGTAGTTTTTTGATAGAGGTGGATGCGCCATTCGCCTGCGATATTGTGCTCGCTGAGCGGATAGGGGAAGTAGTCGAGCTGTACGCCCTCTTCTATGCAATTCTGCACAAAATTCAGGCTGTGCTGCCATACAACGGTATTGTCAACAGCCCCCTGGCAGATGAGAAGCTTCCCTTTGAGGTCTTTCGCCCTCCCGAGCAGCGACACCTTGCTGAAGCCTTCCGGATTTGTTTCCTCAGTATCCATATAGCGCTCACCATACATTATCTCGTACCATTTCCAATCTATTACCGGCCCTCCGGCCACACCCACCTTGAATATTTCGGGAAAATTTGTCATCAGGCCGATGGTCATATATCCGCCATAGCTCCACCCGCAGACTCCTATTCTCTCGCAATCCACCCAAGGCTGCTCCATCAAGCGTCTTATTCCTACCATCTGGTCGGCCATTTCGACCTGCCCTAATTCGCGGTTTATCGCCTTTTCGTAGGCGGCTCCCCGGTTTTGAGTGCCTCGATTGTCCTGCACATAAACAATGTAACCGCGCTGTGCCATCAGCATTTCCCACATACGCACTCCGCCCAACCAGGAATCTTTAACCATTTGACTGTGAGGACCTCCATAAACATATAAAAGCAGGGGATATTTTTTTGAAGGATCGAAATTGAGAGGCTTGTAGAGGCGGTAGTAATTTTCAAACGCTCCATCTGCCGAAGGCACGGTGCCGAATTCCATCTCTACGCGGGCAAAATCTTCAAGCGGGTCCGGAGCCTCATAAAGCACTTTTGAGGAGCCGGATTTAATGTCTTTTTGTGCAATAACCCTGGGGGTGTCGAGATAGCTCCAAGTATCCAAGAATTGCGTGCAGTCGGGGCTGAGCCTTACATTATGCCATCCCGGCTCAAAAGTAAGCCTTTCGGGCTTGCCGAAAACAGCTTTGCGCACATTGGAAGCATTCCTTATACGTATCCGGAAAAGATGATTTTCGACAGGGGAGACTTCAGCTGAAGTATAATAAACATATTTGCCGTCATTCCCTACATAGGAAACATCGGCATCCGCCTTGGTAAGAAGACGGACAGTGCCAAGGGTATCGCAGAGGTAGAGCTTGCGGTAGCCGTCGCGGTTGTCGGTCCTGTAAAGGAATGAATAAGTGTCTTTTATAAAGAAGAGGGGGTCGAGAGGCTCTACCCAAACGGGGTTTTCCTCTCTTAGAATCGTGCGCACAAAACCGCCGTCGGATGCTTTGTACATATTGAGAGCCATTTTGTGCTGGCTGCGGTCCACCACTTGAATGAAGATATATTTGTCGTCAGGGCTCCAGCAGATTCCGGTAAGATACCTTTCTGAAGTGAAATCACCGGGGATTATTTCACTAAGGATGTTGCCGAGAGTATCGCAGACACAGAGGCTCAGCTTTTCGGAATCCATGCCGTTCATCGGATAGCGGAGCTTTACAAGAGAGCCGGTGCGCGTACTGATATCCAGCAGGGGGAACTCCGATACAGCCCTTTCATCTTTTCGGACTACGGCGAGAAGCCCGCCGGAATTGGATGGAAAAACTCCTGTTGTTATTCCGAATTCGTTGCGCGAATAGATTTTACCGTACACAATGCCGTCCTCTTCGCTTTCGGGCAACTTATATTCGGACTTCTTATGCTTTGCGGGCCCTTCTGCCAAAGTATGTTCATTTTCCCAATGGAAAGCCTTGCCCTGAGGATAAATATCGCGGTTGAAAACAGCCTCCTGCATGCTGAGAAGTTTTCCGTTCGGGTTGGATGCAGGGAGAACTCTTTGCGCATTGACGCAAACAGCGAGCGCCAGTAAGGCTGACGCTGCAAGTATATATCTTTTCATGGATTAATTGTTTTCAAAAGGTATTGTGCTTGTTCCTACAGGATTGGAAACGGAGATAATATCATATACTATGTAACGCTGCATACCCCTCCAGGGGAGTGCGCCGCGATATTCTCGGTATTTCACCTGCACGTTTTTGCCGCTGCAGCGTGAAAGCGAATCGGCTATGGAAAATGTGGAGCCGTTTGCGCGATAGCCTACGGCATCTTTATCTACCGAGAAATTGAACTCGTTGCTTTGCAGGCCGCTGCCGTCTTTGGTTTTCTCCCTTTTGAAGCCGGGCATGATGATGCGTCCTTCGTAAGTCTTCCAAATCCAGCCTTTATACACTACTTGATTGAGGTTTCCGGCCCTGACGCCGGTGCCCCATACAAAATAGAAGCGTACGCCAAACCAGACGCCCAAGGCAAGGATTGCAAGCACGATGACCCAAATGATGACTTTAGTTGTAGTTTTCATGTTGCAAATATACTAAAATGGCGAAAAATATTTGTCGTATAAATAAAAATACCTATCTTTGCAGTCCAAAAAATGGTGGGTTCGTATAACGGTTAGTACTCGAGATTCTCAATCTCGCAATAGGAGTTCGATTCTCCTACCCACTACAAAATTCTTTTAAAAATTAAAAATAAATGAAAAAAGGAATCCATCCCGAAACCTACCGTCTTGTAGCTTTCAAGGATATGTCAAACGAAGATGTGTTCATCACCCGTTCCTGCGCTCCCACCAAGGAGACGCTTGTTGTGGATGGTATTGAATACCCCCTCGTAAAGGTTGAGATTTCAAACACATCTCATCCGTTCTATACCGGCAAAACCAAAATTATTGATACAGCCGGCCGAGTTGATATGTTCTATCAGCGCTATAAGGCCAGAAAGAAGTAAGTTTTCTTTCATCAAGTCAGGTAAGAGCCCGCAACAAGGTTGCGAGCTCTTTTTTTTGTATAATCCAAAGCATTTGTTAAATTTGTTGAATAATAATTCAATTCGAACCATGAAAAAAATAATTTTTCTAGCCGGCCTTATTTTCCTTGCAGGCAACATTTGTTTTGCCGATAGCAAATGGGGAGTTATCAACAGGAGGGGAGAGTTCGTCGCTCCGGCAATTTATTCCCAAATCTCCGATTATTCCGAGGGCCTTGCGCTCGTAAAATTGGACGGCAAGTTCGGTTTTATAGATATGAACGGCAAGCTTTTGCTTGCATGCGAATATGATGAGGCCGGAGACTTCCAAAGCGGTCTTGCGCTTGTAAAGCTGAATGGCAAATATGGAGTAATCAATAAAAAGGGCGAATATGTTGTAAATTGCAATTATTCCGCCTTAAACCCATTCAAAGAGAATAAGGCCGCCGCCTGCTCTGATAGCAAATATGGTTTTGTGGGCGCTGACGGCAAAGTTCTCGTTCCTTTAATCTATGAAAAGGTGGAGGACTTTTCTGCAGGCCTCGCTGCCGTTCAATTGGATGGCAAAATAGGTTTTATAGATTCTTCCGGTGAGATGGTGATTCCTACCGAATACGAGGAGGTAAAGAGCTTCCAGGATAATCTTCCCGCAACTTTTGTTAAAAAGAATGGCAAATGGGGGCTTATAAGCCGCCAAGGCGAGCAGCTGCTTCCGTTTGAGTTCGAGGATGCAAGCGATTTTTCAGAGGGATTTGCAGTAGTTAAGACAATTTCCGAAAAAGCCCGTGTCGATACCAGCATTACAAGTTGGCAGCTTTCCGTCCCCAAATGCGGAGTAGTAAATGCAAGAGGGCAACGGCTTGTGCCCTGTGTCTATGATGATATCCGTCCTTTCAACGAAGGCGTGGCATGGGCAAAGAAGGGGGATAAGTGGGGCTTGATAAACAATTACGGTTCTGTAGTGGCTCCTTTTGACTTCAGCACTTTCCGCGATTTTGTGGAAGGAATGGCGGCGGTAGGCATAAGCGGCCGTATGGGATTCATAAATACTTCCGGAATAATTGTAGTTCCCGTGGTCTACGATTATGTGTCTGATTTTCAAAATAGTGTTGCGGTGGTTGCTCAAGGCGGTTTGTTCGGTCTCATTAACAAGCAGAACGCCCCCATCTTCCCTTGCATATATAACAATATCGGTTCTTTCAGCGAAGGCATTGCTCCTGCTCTTAAAGGAAGCAAATACGGCTATATAAACGATAAAGGCATGGTGGTGGTTCCCGAGACCTACGATTCGGCTGAGCCTTTCACCAATGGTTTTGCATTAGTCCGAAAGGCTTATAAATACGGATATATAAAGACAAACGGCGAAGTGCGCGTAGAACCAATATATGATGGCGGCGAAGCCTTCTCGGAGGGACTTGCCGCTGTACGCAGGAATAAACGCATGGGTTATATAGCCGAAGACGGCAGTTTGGCCATATCTTTCATATTCAACAGCGCAGGCAGCTTTAAGAACGGCCTTGCTATAGTTGAGGTGGATGAGGTGGTATATGCATGGGAGTTTGCCCGCAAAACCAATACTGCCGAATCATACGAATACTATATTAATTTCCCCGGCGCACAGGAAGCGGAAAAGAAGGTGGCAATGGCAAAACTCACTCAATTCGATGCCCTTAGTTGGAAGGATGCAATAGTGGCCAATACCCTTGAATCTTATGTTGCCTACTACAATTCCGAAAGAATGGTTAAGACTCATACGGAAGATGCCGCTGCAAGGCTGCGCGACTTTGACGATAAGGAGTGGGCTGCGATAGCTGACAGTCGCGACCGGGACAGCTATAAAACCTATATAGAAAACACCCATAACCCCTGCGCCTCTCACAAGGAACTGGCCCAAGGCCTTATAGATATGCTGGATGCCAACGAAATAATTCTGACTCTCGATTTCGACACCGCTTATGCCAAATATTCCAATGCAGTAAAAGTCGGTGTTGTGCTTAACGATACGGATAAGGCCATGTATGAGTTGGCAACATATCGTCATCAGGTAAATGAGGACTGCCGCGCCTTTACCGCGGAACCTACAATAGAGAAGGGCATGGAACTTATAGGCAAGTATCCTAAAAAGGGTTTGGACTCCGATGTGTCGGAACAGATTGCCAGATGTATAGGAGAATCTTTAAATGCATACAATGTAAGTTTGGCATCCAAGATTATGCCTTATGCGGTGTCCAAGGAGACAAAGGAATTTATAAAAGAGCAAAGAAAAGCAGCCAAACAAAAGTAATATGACTTTGATAAAGAGCATTTCAGGAATCCGTGGAACTATCGGAGGCGCTGTGGGATACGGACTGACCCCGATTGATATTGTAAAATTCAGCTATGCCTATTGTGCGAAACTGCGTGAGCGCAAGCAGCCGAATGGCGCCAAGTATAAGGTGGTTGTAGGAAGGGATGCAAGACTCAGCGGCCAAATGGTAGAGAAACTGGTATGCGGTACGCTGATAGCTTGCGGTGTGGATGTTGTAAAGTGCGGACTTGCCTCCACTCCGACATGCGAACTTGCCGTAGTTTTTTCGAATGCAGATGGGGGCATAATCATTACAGCTTCACATAATCCTCGCCAATGGAATGCGCTGAAACTTCTCAACGAGCATGGCGAATTCTTAACCGCCGAGCAGGGGCAAAGCATTTTGGAATGCGCCGAAAGCGGCCGGTTCGATTTTGCATCGGCGGATGAGCTTGGGAAGATAGAGGAGCACGATTTTACAGATGAACACATAGATTCCGTGCTTAAACTTAAAGCAGTGGATGTCCCTGCCATAAAGGCAGCTCGATTCAAAGTTGTTTTGGATGCCATCAACAGCGTGGGAGGTATAATCATTCCGCGGCTTTTGGAGCGTTTGGGAGTGGAATGCATATGTTTGAATTGCGAACCCACGGGCAACTTTGCACATAATCCTGAGCCTCTTCCTCAAAATCTGATTGAGCTTTCCGGGATGGTTGTGCGTGAGGGAGCTGATTTGGGTATCAGCGTGGATCCGGATGTGGACCGTTTAGCCTTTATTTGTGAAGACGGAGAGCCTTTTGTAGAAGAATATACGCTTGTGAGCGTGGCGGATTATCTGCTTGGCTTAGCTGTAAAAGAGGGGGTTAAAGACCTGAAAACGGTAAGCAATCTGTCTTCCTCAAGAGCTCTTAGGGATGTAAGCGAGAAATACGGGGCTGAGTATTTTGCCTCCGCTGTAGGTGAGGTGAATGTAAGTACGATGATGCGTGAGGTCGGCGCTATTATTGGAGGAGAAGGGAATGGAGGGGTAATCTATCCGGAAAGCCATTATGGTCGGGATGCCGTGGTGGGGGTGGCGCTATTCTTGAGCAATCTTGCTCATTTGGGCATGAAGGTTAGTGAATACAAGAAGACCCTGCCGCAATATCATATTGCCAAAAGCCGTATAGAACTTTCGGATTCCGCGCTTATAGATAAGATTTTATCTGCCATGAAGGAAAAGTTTGCAGCTGAAAAGCTGAATACCGTGGATGGGGTGAGAGTGGACTTTGAAGCCAAACGCGAATGGGTGCATCTGCGCCGCTCCAACACCGAGCCTATAATCCGTGTGTATTCCGAAGCTCAGAGCGCAGAAAGAGCCGAAGCTCTCGGCCGTGAGGTAATAGCGCTTGCAGAAAGTATAATTGCCGAATAGAGATGTTTTCGTTTCGCACCACTCCCATTGCCGAACAGACCGATAAAGCTTTACTAAGCGGGCCTGTGGGGGTCTTTTGTACGCAATCCTGCTGGAATGCCTCTTCCGGAAAATATCTTTGGGAGGTGTTTCGCGAGAGGGGAAATCTTAAAAAGCTTTTTCAGCCGGAAGGCGAACATATCTTTTTCGATATAGAAGATTTAAAGGGTCTTGCGGCCTTGGTGGTGGAAATTCAAGATGTCGGCTCGCGTTATTTCCCCTATACGATTGATGTTCTGCGGCTTATGAATGCCCTGAACTCTCTTTCCGAGCCGCCTGCGTTATATATTGTGGATCATCCAAATCCGGCAGGACGAGATGTGGAGGGCACTATTCCTGCGGGAATTGCAGATGAGTGGACTCCTGCTGTTGCGCACAGGCACGGTCTGACATTAGGCGAACTATGTTATCTTTATTCGGATGAAATAAAGGCGCCTTACCCGTTGCATGTGATTTCGGCTGCTGTCGCCGATACTGCCCGTCTCCTGATGCCTTGGACCATTCCTCCCGCACACGATTTTCCCGGAGTCTTCACGCCCTATTTCTATTCCGGCGGAAGTCTTTGGAACGACACAAATGTATCGCCGGGGATAGGAACGAAACGTCCCTATGAGATAATCGGGGCCCCTTGGATTAAAACGGATACCGGCGGAATGCCGCTTCTGGAAGGATTACTTGCAAGGCCTCTGGATTATCTGCCCGTCGAGGGCATCTATAAAGGCACCCCTTGCCGCGGCTTCCAATTCATCCTTCTTCCCGGCGCCCGCTATCACTCCCTTCTGCATACATTGCAGCTTATGCATTGGCTTTCAGGCCGTTATTCTCATTTCCGTATTTCAGAAGGCCTGTATACCCGCTTGGCGGACCCTGTGATGGCAGAATATCTTCGCGGAGAACTTACCTTCGATGTTGTGCAAGAGCATGTCAAGGAAGGGGAACAACGCTGGATACGCAAGGCGAAACGATATCTTCTTTATGACGACAAACCAATAAGAATAAAATGAACGCAAAAAAATGGACAGCGCTGCTGCTCTTTGCCCTGGCAGTCGGCCTTAATTTAGTGGGCTGTTATTTCGACATTCCTATTCTCTCGCGGGTTTCAAAGCCCGTACTTATGCCTCTTGTACTGCTCAATGCCCTGCTTGCACTTTCCGATACGACAGCTCCCAAATGGTTAGGGGTTCTTCTAACCTTTGCCTTAGCTTTCCACTGCGCAGGGGATGTGTTCCTTATGCTTGAAGGATTTCCGTTTTTCGTTACAGGCCTAACATGCTTTTTAATAGGTCATTTGTTTTATATCAGCATATTCTTCAAGAAAGGCTTGTTCAAGGGAGACAATCTGCTTTGGAGCATACTTACAGGCATTGCCGTAATTGTTATTCCTCTGGTGCTCATCAAGGTTCTGGAATTTGAGGGACCCATCAAATATGCAGTATTTGCTTACGGCATTGTTCTTTTGTTTGTATCTTTCTCCGGCCTCTGGGGAGTATTCAACAAGAAGTCAGGCGCCTCGAATCCTGCTTGCTGGCTTTGCTTCTTAGGCGGACTGGCATTCATCTTCAGCGACATCCTTGTGGCTTGGCGAAGCCTGCTCGGGAATTCTTTTCCGCGTATCGGTTTCGTTATAATGTCCACCTATATACTCGCCGAATGCCTTATAGTAACCTCCATAGTAAGGCCGTATTTGAAGGCGAAATAGAGCTTGTTTTTACCTTAAGACTGTAGTTTCCCGATAAGGAAATGCTGTGTTTGACCGGCGGCTAATAGGGATCTACATCGAAGGAAATATTGCTTCTGAGTTTATGCTCTGTGCGGAAAGCCTCTACGGCAGTGCGCAGAGCTTCTTTTTTTGCCGACAGCTGTGAATCGCGATTGAGCGTTATGCGTATCAGCGCCTTGCCGTCGCTGCGGCCTATGGCATCTGTGGCGGCAAAGCCGAGTTTTTGAAGCCTGCGGGAAAGCAGTTGGGTGAGATTTTCAAATTTGTCGCATTCCGGCACCAACATATCTATTAGGCGGGTGTATGGGGGGAGTGAGAATTGCCGCCTTTCTGCAAGGAGAGTTTCTGCGCTTTTTAAAGAGAATACCTGATGCTTTGGGGTAGAAGTTTGTATTATTACGCGGCCGCATTCGCTTTTCAGGAAATTCAAAAACTGAAAGGCACGTTCATCGCTTCGGAAGTCTTCTGACCGGAACAGGGCATCAGCGCTTAAAAGCGCTATAATATCGTAGCCGGACAAATCACGCTTGGATGCTTCGAAAATGCTGAAAATATGGAAGCGCTCGGTATCGCCGGGAAATACTTGCATCAGAGTCGCCTTCACTTCTTCTGTCTTCTCAAATCCTCTTATAAGGGCAATTTTGCCTTTTTTTAATTCTTGAATGAGTTTGCGCGACAAGCAGCCGAGCATACCGTTCTTGCGTTTTTCAGCAGCAGTATCTATTATTCGGGGTTCTTTGGCAATATCCTTAAAGCCCTCTTCTTTACAGTCTTCCACAAAAGAGTATTTGCCCGTTTTTACATTGAGCAGCGACTCCAAAGACGGGGAGGAACTTCCCAAGAGCACTTTCGCCCCGTGAATTTTTCCGAGCATTACAGCGGCATCGCGGCTGTTGTAGCGCGGGGAACTGTCGCTTTGCTTATGGAAGGGGGACTGCTCACTATCTATGATTATAAGTCCTAAGTTTTTGAATGGCAGGAAGATGCCGGAGCGTGTGGAGAGTAATATATAAGCTTTGCCGCTATTAATGGCATCGAAAACCCTGCGTCTTTGAGTTGCTGTTTCTTCGGAATGATGAATTTTCAAGGTGTCGGCAAAACTTTCTTCAAGAATACTTTGCAGACGCTTTGCCAAAGCGATTTCCGGCACTAAAAGCAATACATTTTTGCTTTTGGAAAGTGTTTCCGCTGCAAGGTTTTTATAAATTTCGTAGAGCTCGGATGACTTCAGCAGTACAGGTTTGCCGAGATTAAATGCCTTATCAAGAGCTTGGTTTTGCTTGTAACTATGAAGCTGCAGCGGGGGAGAGGCATGCGGGCTTTCGCTAAGTTTTAAGAGGCGCTTTTGTGCTTCTGTAAGTTCTTTTGCTATCGCTTTCCTTTCTTCTAAAAGGCGGGCCTGAATATCTTCTCGATGTCTTTTATCAAGAGCCTTGTCTTTTGCGGCCAGGCGGGCAGAAAGTCTCGCAATCCGCGCCTTCCATAACTCTATCTCTTTCTTTCTCAGACGCTTATTCCTTTCCTCCACTCTAAGCCGCGTCTGCTCTGAACTTGTTCTTGAGGCGGGGTAGGCGGCTTTATAGACCTCTCCGACAGTACAGAGGTAATAACTTGCAATAAAGCGCCAAAATTCAATTTCCTCTTCTGATACGCTCTCCAATCCGGTGTCAAGTTCCAAAACGCTTTCTATACGCGAAATATCTATGTCAGGCGTGACATTCAAGGCCGAAACAACTGCGATATAGTTTCTGCCCGCGAACTTGACTTTTATGCGATTCCCGATTTTGAGGATATGTTTTTGCTCCTGCCGGAAGATGTCATCCTCTGGCAGGCTATAACAAGGCTCCCACTCCAGCCGGAGTGGGAGTATAACTTGTATGTATTTGGTTTCCACTGAATTATTTAAGAGTGCCTTCTTCGGCAGCTTTAATCATGGCCTCGTTGGCAGTTACATAAACCTCCACGCGGCGATTCAGTGTGCGGCCTTCTGCGGTCTCGTTCGATGCAATCGGCAAATCGTAGCTTTTACCCTCAGAAGTAATGCGTGCCTTTGCTATGCCTAAGCCCTCGAGGTAGGAAGATACAGAATCCGCCCTTTTTTGGGAAATCCTCTTGTTGACCTCAGCAGTACCTGTGTTGTCTGTATGGCCCCAAACTGTTATGTCTGTTTCCGGAAGGTCTGCCATGGTTGCAGCGAAGTTTGCGAGAGTGGTTTTGCTGCTTTCGTTAAGCGTGGTGCCGTTGATGGGGAAGAGTATGCCGCTGTCGAAAGTTACACGGATGGCCTTGAGACCGTTGATGTCAATAGTTTCCACTTTTGCGCTTTCAAGCTTGGCAAGTTCTTCTGCTTTCTTGTCCATTTTATTGCCGATTAAAGCGCCTGCTGTACCGCCTACGGCTGTGCCTGCTGTAGCTCCAATGGCAATTGCTTTAGCATCTCCTCCGCTGACGAGGTACCCGAGTGCAGCTCCGAGTACGGCACCCGATCCGGCACCGATTAAACCGCCCTTTTGGGTCTTAGTCAAAGAAGAACATCCCGAAGTGGATAGAATGAGGGCCCCGCAAAGGAGCACTGATAGGAATTTTTTCATAATCGTTGAATTATTATTGTGTTTTAGTTCTCAATTAACATGCAATATTAATAAAAACAGAGCTAAATAGCAAGAAAGGAGGGGCAAGCTGCCGGCTGCGAAAATTTTTTATCGCTGGTTTTGGTTGACTTCATAGATGGCTAAAAATGGAGAGGGGGTTGAGCAAAAAAGGCCTAAAACGTCGTAGCCCTGCGTTTTTTTCCGAGGGGGTTGAGCAGAAAGGGCCAAAAACGTCATACCATGTGGCGGAAATGGAAGTTTGCGATGATGGCGAGAGAGGGGGGTATGGCGAAAAGGGTCAAAAATGCTTAATCATGTGGCGGAAATGGGAGTGGCAAGTGGAAACCAAGTGCGCGGCTATATATTAAGAATAAAAAAACAGGCTGAATTCCTTTAAAATCAGCCTGCCTTTGGTTGTACTATCAATAAAATTTAAGTCGTGCTATCAATAAATAGCGTATGATAATGTTCTTTGTGGTGCTGGTTGGAGTTGAACCAACGACACATGGATTTTCAGTCCATTGCTCTACCACCTGAGCTACAGCACCCTTTTGGGAGTGCAAAGATAGTTTTTTTCAGATAAACCACCAAATTTTTTTGAAAAAACTATCTCTCTGTTTTATAACAGCTGATTTTTAATATCAGAATATACTTTCAGCCAGGTGTAGCAGTTTGTTTTTTATGTTAGAGTACTTGAATTGCGGAAGACAATTTACATGATTCGCGCCCTAACAGATCACCGGACTGATTCCGCTGACAGGTTTTGCCGAACTTAGTATGTTGCCAAGGCCGTCACATAGGGCGGAAGTCAAAAGCTTTTGGCCTTCGAGGTTAGGATGAATTCCGTCTTCGCACAACATTTCGCCGTAAGCGGGTTTGCTATAGAAAGGTGAAGTTATGTCGATAACAGGGATTCCCAATCGCACAGCGAGTTCCATCAGCTTGATATTATACATTTCGTGCCATTCGCTGATGAAGTTCGGAGTGCCGCCCAACCACTCTAAAACATTCTGTCGTCCGCTTTCGGATAAATTACGAGTAATGTGCCTGAAGTATTTTTGAGGCTCTACAGGTGTAAGAGAGATGATTATGGGAGATGAACCCAAGAGGCGTATCTTATTGACCAACTTCTCGTATTTAAGCATAAACTCCGTTAAAGGAGTAAAAGGGTGGTGCACCCGCTCAGGTTCAGCTGCGATGGCTTCCCAATGGTAGTCGCAGTCATTGCCTCCGAATTTAAGAAGAATATAATCGTATTGCGGAATGGCGGCAATATGACGAATCAGTATTTTCTCGCCCGTTGCAAGAGTACTGCCGAAGCGTGCGTAATTGTCGATTTGAATGCCGAGTTTTTGCGCAGCAATATCGGTGAAAGTCATTTGAGGAAGGGTATATTGCAGAGGATTCATGCTCTCGACTATGGTTCCCTTCATAATCGAGTCTCCAAATGCGCAGATTTTGATTGTTTTCATTTTAAATATCTCCTATGAAACTAAATTGTTACTTTTGCTTGTTTTACTTCTTTACGAGGCAAATTTAAGGGCTTTACAAGAGTCTTGAAACAAATAGTTACAGGGACGAATGAATAGTGACTAAAAGACGATTTTATAGACTAAAACGTTGTTTTTGATGATGAAAACAATATATTTTGTATATTTGTCACTATAGATGTAGTGAGAATCTACGGTTTCGACGAAAGAAAATCGTGAATGCGAATGTATAAGTCGGGATTTCAAAAATCTGATGATAGCCGGAATTAAAATAAGAATCAGAATAAGAATTAAGATTAGATATAACGAATATGCATAATTTACCCAAAATTTATTTCAAATGGACTACGGCAGCACTGCATGTGCTTGTGATGCCGATGTTTTTCCTTGCATTCTCCATAGTTTACCAGCCTTTCAATATGACTGAGTTACTGGATATGGGCAGGGGCCTCTATACACTGAACATCTCCATTCTCTTTGCCATTATCTTTGTACTTATGTCCGGAATGCGCTCAGGATTGCGTTTTTTTGTCAAGGATAAACATTTCACATGGGCTCATTATATATGCTGGTGCATAGGGGAGTGTCTTGTGATTTCTCTCTTTGCGAGCTTGTATCTTTCTTTGATTTCAGGTGGTCTCTATACTTTTTTCAATGTTCTTTTCAAACATGTCCTTCTCAAAAGCTATCTTATTCTCATCTACCCGTATCTGGTGCTTACTCTTGCTTTTGCAGTCGGAGCTCATAGGCAGGCAGCCAAGGAAAGGGATTCAGCAGATGAGAGTCTGATACGCTTTTACGACATTTACAAGAAGCCCAAGCTCTTGATAGCCGTCAGTTCCATCCTTTATATTAAAGCAGACGAAAATTATGTGAATATAGCATATATGGATGGCGGAAGAATCAGCAAATATTCCCTTAGGGCTTCTATGACTTCCATTGAGGAAAATTGCATAAAACACGGACTTGTTCGCTGTCAACGCTCGTATTTTGTTAATCCTAAGCATGTTGCAGTGCTTCGTAAGGACGGCGGACTGGTTTTCGCCGACTTGGATGTGGATGGAGGGCCAAGCATACCTGTTTCCAAGAGATATTACGACAAATTGTCCAGTCTCTTGTAATACATACTTTTAAACTTTATGTGTTCATTTTCCGTCATCTGCCTAAAGCTGTGCTTGCGTTGAAGGCAGTTTTGTAAAATGTCAAAACCTGAAAATGTTATATTCTAAATTAGTTTATTTCAAATAAAATCCCTATTTTTGTTTAATTGTATTGAAGATGACCGAAACCGTAACTTACCCACTCGACCAGAATAAGGTTTATACTTCCATGGACGAACTCACGCTCGACACGGAAGATGGACCGAAAACCATGAAAATGGGTGTGTGGATTAATTATGACCCTATTCGAATACATAAGATGATAGTGAGGGAGAAGATACTTCAAGTAGATCAATTCGAACTGCTTCGACCTCTGGAAAGCAAGCTGCGTAGAGCGGATCCCGATTATTATAAGAAATTTGTCGGTCTCGGACTGGTAATTGATTATCCCGGCTACAGCAGCGGCATTGTAGCTAAAATTCCTTTTGAAAACGACCCTGTGGGTTTTTATAAGTGGTGGCGCAAAGGTAAAAACGAACACAAAGTATACCTTTCGCTCGGTCGTAAAATTCAACTCTTTCAAAAGGTTGCCCTCATGGATAGGAAGATGATATTAAAGAAAGATCTCGATTTTCTAAGAGCCCATTAATAACACTTTTATAATCATAAATGGAAAACCAGCTTAAAAAAACTTGTCTGCATGCCGAACACGTAGCCCTGGGTGCTAAGATGAGTCCTTTTGCGGGCTACGACATGCCGATTCAATACACGAGCATCGCTGAAGAACACAATGCCGTCCGCAACAAATGCGGTGTATTCGATGTCTCCCACATGGGAGAAATCATCATTTCCGGCCCCGATGCCGAAAAATTCATGAATTATATTTTTACCGGAGATGTCAGCAAGCTCTCAGAGGGGCAATGCATATACGGAATGCTGCTTTTTCCTGATGGAGGCACGGTTGACGATCTTCTCGTCTATAAAGAATATCGCAAAGACCATTATCTCTTGGTTGTGAATGCCGCAAATCTGGATAAAGATTATAGATGGATAAAAGACAATAGCGAAGGCTTTATAGTCAATATCATAAATGACTCTGATAATTGGGGGCAGCTGGCCGTTCAAGGCCGCGATTCAGAAGCTATACTTGGAAAAATTCTTAATCAAGACCTTTCAGCCGTGGCTTCTTTTCGTTTTATAGATACTTTTAAAGATAGCAATAGAGTCATTATAAGCCGTACAGGCTATACCGGCGAAGATGGATTCGAGGTTTATGCCGCCCCTGACATAATAGTAGACCTTTGGAAGGCTCTTCTTGAAGCCGGAGTAACTCCTTGCGGACTCGGTTGCCGCGATACTCTACGCTTCGAGGCCGGATTCCCTCTCTATGGTCATGAACTTTCTCAGGAAATATCCCCTGTAGTAGCAGGCTTAAGCATATTCTGCAATTTGGACAAAGAGGAATTCATTGGCAAAGATGCTATTGCAGCTCAAAAGGCCAATCCTCCTGCAAAAAAGATAGTAGGTATAGAGCTGGCTGACAGAGCCATTCCCCGCGCGGGCTATCCCGTGCTTTTGGAAGACGGTACTGTGGCGGGTGAAGTAACTACCGGTTATCGCTCCATATCACTCGACAAGAGCATCTGCTTTGCCCTTGTAGACCGTACCGCCGGAGCCATGGGGGCTACCCTTTATATACAAATTCATCGCAAGATATTCCCAGGTACTGTGGTAAAGAAAAGATTTTATCAGACAAACTATAAGAAATAATATTATTATGAGCAAAATCATCGAAGGACTCCTCTATAGCGAGTCACATGAATGGGTTAAAGTAGATGGCAAGGTCGCGATAATCGGCGTTACCGACTTTGCGCAGAGTGAAATGGGTGACATCACCTATGTAGATCTCCCCTCCAAAGACGACGATATTACAAAAGACGAAGACTTTGGCGCTCTTGAGAGTGTAAAAGCCTCCAGCGAACTCTTGTGTCCCGTAAGCGGCACCATTGTGGCCGTTAACGAAAAGCTCGAAGATGCTCCCGAACTCATCAACGAGGATCCTTATGCAAATTGGATTATAAAGGTGGAGATGAGTGACGCTTCTGAACTGAATTCTCTTTTGACGGCTGCGGCCTACGCTGAAATAATAAAGTAAAAAATATGGGAACATTCGCTTATTTTCCCCATACAGAGGAAGATATTCGTGCGATGCTCAAAAGGATAGGGGTCTCCGATTTGGAAGACCTCTATTCCGATGTCCCTCATGCTTTCAAGTATAAAGGGGAATATGAGCTTCCTGAAGCCATGAGCGAGCAGGAAGTGCGCGGCTATTTTGAAAATCTCGGACGTAAGAATGTGCAGCTCAAGGTGTTTGTAGGCCAGGGCGCCTATGACCATTATGTGCCGTCAATAGCATCTTACATTACCTCCCGATCCGAATTCCTAACATCTTACACGCCATACCAGAGCGAAATCTCTCAAGGTACTCTTCGTTATATATTCGAATATCAGAGCATGATATGCCGTCTGACCGGCATGGATGTAAGCAATGCCAGCATATATGACGGACCTTCGGCAGCTGCAGAGGCGCTCCGTATGATGTTGGCAAGCAGCCGCAAGCGCAAAAAATTAGTGCTTTCCTCTGCTGTTCTGCCTCATGTGAGAGAGGTTGTTAAAACCTATATGAAGTATAGCGATGCGGAACTTGTAATTGCTGAGGACGTGCTTGCAGAACTCGGCCCTGATGTGGCAGGGGTATTGGTTCCGCAAATATGCAAACACGGCCGCTTGAAAGACCTCGACGGCTATGCCGAGAAGATACATGAGGCAGGTGCGCTTATGGCCGTTTATTGCGACCCCTCCACCCTTGCAGTGCTTAAAAGTCCTGCCGAGTGGGGAGCGGATATTGCCGTAGGAGAGGGTCAAAGCCTCGGTCTGCCTCTCAATTACGGCGGTCCTTACTTGGGGTTCATCGCCTGCAAAAAAGAGCATCTGCGTAAACTCCCGGGACGTATAGTGGGTCAAACGACGGATGCAAACGGCAAACGCTGCTTTGTACTTACTCTCCAGGCGCGCGAGCAGCATATCCGCCGCGAGAGGGCAACTTCCAATATCTGCTCGAATCAGAGCCTTATGTGCCTTTGGGCGACTGTATACCTCTCGCTCATGGGGCCTGAAGGCCTGAAAAAAGTGAATCAACTTTCCAGCGAGGGCGCTCATTATTTATATGACCGCCTTCTAGCCACCGGAAAATTTAAAGATATACACAAGGATAAACCTTTTCTTAAAGAGTTCACCCTTAAGCCGCTATGCGATGCCTCCAAGCTGCAAAAAGCGCTTTTGGACGGCGGTTATTTTGCGGGTCTTGAACTCGAGAACGGAGAATTGAATTTCTGCGTTACCGAAAAGCACAGCAAGGCCGAAATTGATGAACTTGTTAAAATAGTGGAGGAGCTGTAGCATGAAATATTACGACAAACTCATATTCGAACTCGGACGCAAAGGCCGCTCGGGCTATTCTCTCCCTAAATCTTTTGCAAGCGCTCCCGCAGTGCCGGAAAATCTTGCCCGCAAGACTCCTTTGGAGCTTCCTGAAGTAAGTGAGCCGGATGTGGTGCGCCACTATACAAATCTCAGTCAGATGAACTTCGGCGTGGATACGGGCTTTTATCCGCTCGGCTCCTGCACTATGAAGTATAATCCCAAAATCAACGAGGAAGTTGCAAATCATCCGCTTTTTACCGGTCTGCATCCGCTTCAGCCGAGAGAGACGGTGAAAGGGGCTATTGAGATGATTGAAGGTCTGGATAAAACCCTTGCGGAAATTACGGGTCTCAAGCATTTCACCTTCCTTCCCTGTGCAGGCGCTCATGGCGAACTTGCCGGTCTTATGCTGATGCGGGAATATCATCTTGCGCGCAATGACTTCGCCCGTACAAAAGTTATCGTACCCGATAGCGCTCATGGCACCAATCCTGCCAGCGCCGCTGTCTGCGGCTTAGAGATAGTGGAGGTGAAATCCCGTGCCGATGGGCTTGTAGATGTGGAAGACCTCAAACCTCTGCTCGGCGCCGAGATTGCGGGCATTATGATGACCAATCCCAATACCTTGGGGCTTTTCGAACGCGAAATAGGCGAGATAGCCAAACTCGTGCACGATTCCGGCGGCTTGCTTTATTACGATGGAGCCAACATGAATCCGCTCCTCGGCAAGGTTCGCCCGGGGGACATGGGTTTTGACATTCTTCACCTGAATCTGCATAAGACTTTCAGTACGCCTCATGGCGGAGGAGGTCCCGGCAGCGGCCCTGTGGGTGTTGCAGAAAGCGTACTGCCGTATCTTCATATACCCGTAGTTTCCGGCTTCCACGGTAATTATTCCGTAATGATGAAGGCTTATGCCTATATACTCATGCTCGGTCGCGAGAATATAAAGATGGCAGGTCCGCTTGCTACATTGAACGCCAATTATATAAAAGAAAGCCTCAAAGACTGCTATAAACTGCCTATCCCCAGTATCTGCAAGCACGAGTTTGTTTTTGACGGCCTGATAAATGACGGAGCTCATGACGATGTGCCGGGTGCTACAACCCTCGATATTGCAAAGCGTCTATTAGATTACGGCTTCCACGCTCCGACAATCTATTTTCCGCTTCTCTTTTCTCAGGCCCTTATGATAGAGCCCACAGAAACCGAGAGCAAGGAAACCCTTGACGAGTTTATAGCCGTCATGCGTAAGATTGCCGAGGAAGCGGCCGAGGACCCGAATATCCTGCGCAGCGCACCGCATAATACCCCTGTATCAAGGCCGGACGAAACAACTGCGGCCAGAAATCCTATTGTTAAGGCATGAAATTAATTATAATCGGTGGCGGTCCGGGAGCTTACGAGACCGCCATTGAGGCCTCAAAGAGAGGTCTTGATGTTACGCTTATCAGCGAAAGCCCATTGGGCGGCACCTGTCTCAATGAAGGCTGCATACCCACCAAAACCTTCTGTCATTTTGCTGAAAACAGCACAGGGGAGGTTTCCGGCAAAAACATGGAGGCAATCCAGCAGCGCAAAAGCGAGGTTATAAGCCGGCTGCAAGGAGGAATAGCCTCTATGCTGAAAAAAGTGGAGGTGGTGTATGGCAGGGCGCAATTTGTCGATGCCCATACGTTCAAAGTCGGAGAAAAAACTTATTCGGCGGATAAAATCATTATTGCTACAGGTTCGGTAAACGCTACGCTCCCCATTAAAGGAGCCGAGCTTTGCATCGATTCTTCCTGCCTGCTTGAACTGACTCAAGTTCCCAAACGACTCTGTGTAATAGGAGGAGGAGTAATAGGGCTTGAGTTTGCAAGCATATTCAATTCTTTCGGCAGTGAAGTTACAGTATTGGAGTATTTTAAGAATATTCTGCCCCGTTTCGATGAAGACTTGGCGAAAAGGCTCAGGCAGTCGCTTAAAAAGCGAGGCATAGCCATAGAAAACTCTGCGCAAGTAGTGGAGGTTTCCAAAACTGCAGACGGTTTGAGTGTCAAATACCTGCTTGAAGATAAGGAATGTTTCTCGTATGCAGACACAGTGCTTATGGCGGTTGGCCGCCATGCAAATTTAGAGAGTCTTAATTTTGAGGATGTTGGAATTGAATGCTCTAAATATGGAGTATTGGTGGATGCCGAAACCAAACGCACATCAATTCCGCATATTTACGCTGTCGGCGATATTACAGGCGGCATAATGTTAGCGCACTATGCTTCTTTTGACGGAAAGAGAGCTCTTAATGATATATGCGGCATCACTGACGGCATCCGCTTTGACATTTGCCCGGCAGCTGTGTTTACCGTTCCGGAAGTGGCTTCCGTAGGCCTCTCAGAGGAGGATTGCAAGGCGCAGGGAATAGAATACAAAGCCCACAAAGCCATGTATGGGGGCAACGGGAAAGCTGTAAGTATGGGGCTGCAGGAAGGTTATGTGAAAGTGCTTACAGAAGGCCCGGAAGGGCGGATTCTTGGCGCTCATATAATGGGGGCTCACGCCTCGGACCTCATCCACGAAGTGGCGGTGCTGATGAATTTCGATGCGACTCTGTCTCAGGCTCGGGACATTATCCACGCACATCCCACCCTTAGCGAAGTGCTTCAGACGGCTTATAATCTTTAAAAGAATTCGGCGGCTTTTTCGAGAGTCGCCAATTCTGCTTTATACATTCGGAAAAGCGAATCCAAGGCAGGCATATTTTCGGCCTTAAGCGGTGTAGTGGGAGGGGATTTGAGTTTGAGCGGATCAATAGGCTTGCCGTTCTTCCATACACGGAAATCGAGATGAGGACCTGTGGATGCCCCTGTGCTGCCTACATAGCCGATGATTTGTCCCTGAACCACCCTCACTCCGGCTTTGATCCCTTTGCCATAGCCGCGCAGATGCATATAGCCGGTTTCGTAAGCATTATTATGGCGGATTCTTACATAATTGCCTCCGCCTTTGGAATCCCAGCTTGCCCTTGTTACCACTCCGTCTCCGAGAGCACGAACAGGGGTGCCGGAAGGTGCGGCATAATCTATCCCCGTATGCGGACGCACAACCCCGTAAATGGGGTGCTTGCGATGATAGGTAAAGCGCGAGCTTATCCGGCTGAATTGCAGGGGAGCCTTTAAGAAGGCCTTGCGCATGCTTTCTCCTTTTTGATTCCAGTATTTATTGCCGTTATCCCCTTGGTCGAAGCGTATGGCATAAAGCGAATCGGCGCCTCGGCTGTATACGCTGAAATCGATGCCAAGAACATCTATAACCTCACCCTCGCATACCTTTTCGCGGCAGATGGCCTGGAAACGGTCGCCTTCGTGAAGACCGAAGAAATTCACTGTCCATTCATATACGCTTTCGAATGTGGATATCAGAATGGGGGATTCACCCTTGTCTGCAAGGTCTTGCCAAAGTGATGTGTGGATGGTGACATCGATGTATTTACGCACTGTATCCACCTGCTTTGCAACCGTCCAAGCCGCCAAGGAGTCCTTGCATTTGAAGACGGTGGAATTTATGCGGTCGTTATGATAGACCATATATTCCAAAACGGGGGAGAGGGTGTCTCCGCTGTAATAGGCATCCACCTGGCGTCCTGCTATAATACGGGAAACATTGAAAACGCTGTCGGATGCTATTGTAAGGGGATAGATGCTGTCGTTTGCGAGCCCCACCCTGCGCATTAGAACCGCAAAGTTTTCGCCGCTTTTCACACGCGAGCTTTCCAGGCGGAAGGTATCGGTAAGAAAACCAAGAGGATAGATGGTATCTTTTTGGGTGTCTGCATCACCTCTTCTTGATGAGCGGGGACCGCAGGAAACAAGGGATATTATTATAAGTAAAATTCCAAGTAGGGAGCGTTTTGGCTTAGGCATCGTGATATAAAATCTTATAATTTCAAAAGTACAAAATTTTCATTACCAACACAAATTTATTACATTTGCCGTTGTATTGATTAGTGCAGAAAAACACTCTGCAAATAAGGTTTTTGAGTTTAAAGAAATATGCTTGAAAATATATTACTGATTATCCTTTACCTACTTGCACCTGCAGGTGTCATTTGGCTCTGCCGCAAGTCTTCTTTTCTTGGAAAAATAGGTCCTGTTCTCATTTTATATATAATGGGCATTATTATTGGCAATGTGTGGCATCCGTCAGCCAAGGCTCAAATTCAAGAAGTGCTGAGCAGCGCCACAGTGCCGCTTGCCATACCGCTGCTGCTTTTCGGCTGCAAGTTTCGCAAAGGCGAAACCCGCAATCAGGTGATGGCTTTGATTACAGGTATGGCGTCGTTGATAGTGGCGGTAATTGTGGGATATTTGATATTCGGGGACAAAATCCAGGATGGAGCGAAGATTGGAGGCATGCTTACAGGAGTGTATACCGGAGGCACGATAAACCTTGCCGCCATCAAAGTTATGCTCGGAGTGCCGGAAGAGACCTTTATCCTCCTGAATTCCTACGACATGGTGATTTCTTTTCTGTATTTAACTTTCCTCATTGTTATTGGAATAAGATTATTCAGAAAATTCCTTCCGTACGGAAGCGGTGCAATATCGTCAGAATGTGAGACTGTTCCGATAAATGAAGAATGCAATGGAAGCAGCGCCAATCCTGCGGCGCCAATCACCTTTTCCGAAAAAATATCTCCTAAAGAGATTAAAGGTTTGAAACTTATAAAAAATTATTTCGAACAGATGTGGCTGCCGCTGCTTGTGACAATCGTGATAATAGGCATTTCCGCTGTTTTGGGATTTCTTGCCAAAGATTGGTTTATGATTGTTTTCATCCTTTCTCTTACCACCTTGGGAATTGCAGCATCTTTCTACCGTCCCTTACGCACAAAAAAGCATATAGAACCGACGGCGATGTATTTCATATACATTTTCTCCATTGTAGTAGCATCAATGGCCGATCTTACCAAACTCGACATAAGCGGAGGGCTCAACATGCTCGGTTACCTTACCCTTGTGATATTCGGCTCTCTGCTGCTCAATGTGCTTTTGGCAAAGATATTCCGTATAGATGCTGACACTATGGTGGTTTGCTCTGTCGCATATATCTGCTCGCCTCCCTTTGTACCGATGATGACAGCAGCGATGAAGAATGAAAGGGTGCTCGTGATAGGACTGACTGTAGGTATAATAGGTTATGCTGCAGGAAATTATCTCGGATTTATAATGTACAGACTCCTCAGTTTATTATAAGAGCAATGAAACGTGAGCGGCAGATTGGCCGTGTTGGCCTGATAGGGATTTGCGTAAATGTTCTGCTTGCAGCATTCAAGGCAGTCATAGGCGCAATTTCAGGCTCTATCGCCATAGTTCTGGACGCAGTCAATAATCTCTCGGATGTATTATCCGGCCTCATAACCATCATAGGGACCAAATTAGCATCGAAACCGGCGGACAAAGACCATCCTTACGGGCATGGCCGCTATGAATATATTGCCGCTCTTATAATCGCTTTCACAATTTTAGCTGCAGGATTGGCGGCCCTCTATAAAGCGATAGGAAAAATCATTCATCCGAGCGCCGTCAACTATGATGTTATTGCTTTCATAATAATGGGTGTTGCGGTTGTGACAAAGATTCTGCTGGGACATTATACGAAAAAAGCAGGCGTGAGATTGAACAGCGGCTCGCTGGTTGCCAGCGGCATCGATGCGCTTTTTGATGCTGTCGTTACAAGCGCCACCCTGATTTCGGCTCTTATTTTCGTTGTCTTCGGCTTGAACCTGGACGGCTGGATAGGTGCGGCAATCTCCCTGCTCATCATTAAAATCGGTATAGAACTGATTAACGGCACCATCAGCGATCTATTAGGACGCAGGCCTGATCCTGCATTAAGCCGCAGCATAAAGGAGGATATAATCTCTTTTCCCGAGGTCAGCGGAGTGTATGACCTTTCCCTTAATATATATGGTCCGAGCCGAATGATAGGAGCGGTGAATATAGAAATTTCGGAAAAGTTGTCAGCACGCGAAATTCACGAGCTGTCCCTCAGGATTCGAAAAAAAATCATGGCCGGATATGGCATATATCTGTATGTGGGAATATATGCTGAAAGATTGGATGAGGCCAACCTTAAATTAAAGGAAGGCATCCTGAAGTTGTTCAAAGAAAAATATCCTCAGATACTCGAAATACATGCTTTCTTCCTGGATGAAAAAAACGGGAAGGTGCAATTTGACGCCGTGCTCGACTTTTCTGTAAAAGATCGCAGCGCCTTTCATCAGAAAATATTGGTGGCTCTGAAGAAAGCCTGGCCTCAATACGATTTTTCAGTAAATATCGATATTGACCTCAGCGATTAGCGTTTTGAGCGGCGGCGTGAGTTTTTGCAATTCTTTGATGCAAAGAAGCCTGCAAGCAATGCCACTATGGCAATTCCTAACAGCACAAATGTGAAGGTGCTGGCATTGTCGCCTTTCACACGTGTCCACATGGCTAAAAGGTCTTCGGTGCGATCTCCGGTGTCGTGCAGCACTCCGCAACGGGAGATGATTCTTGCAGCAGGATATTGCACGGGATTTACGCAGGCGGCCACAGCTGAAGGACCGAAGAAGTAAGAAACATCCTGGGCTTCCCAAAGGGTGCTGTCGCTCTGGGCGGCTAAAATTTCGTGGCCTCCTATTGCAGAAACATAGCCTATGGCTTCCATATTGCGAAGCGCATTTTCCGGCATGCACATAAAGTTTATGAAATAGCTTGCGGCTTTGGTATTCACGGCGTATTTGGGGATTACCCAGGCATCATACCAAACGACGGAGCCTTCCTCCGGTACAGAAAAATCGAGCTTCACTCCAACCTTTTCCGCCTCATCTATAGCCCACTGCGCATCTCCGCTCCAGGAAAAATTTATCCATCCTTTCTCCTTCGTCATCATCTCCTTTCCGAAATCAGCCTCCCAGCCTTGCACGCCCTCCTTCATGGAATTAAGCCAATCTTCCACTAATTGTATGCTTTCGGGAGAGGTATCGCGCGACACCTCATCGCGGCTTACAAGCCCCGCATCGATTTCATCTTTTTTAAGCCCTATCAATAGGGAAGTGTAAACATCGCGGAAGGCATCCTTCACATAGATTTTTCCGGCATAATCGGGATTGCGGAGCACTTCCCAAGTCTTTACCTCTTCTGCGGATATATATGCAGTATTATACAGCAGCCCCACCGTTCCCCACATATAGGCTACAGCATAGTCAGCCACATTGCGGTTGCCGCTATCGGTGTTCGCCATCATTTGGTGCATGAAAGGGGATACATTCACTGTATAGTCCGGAGTAGAGCCGAAGTCCCGGGAAATAGGCAGAAGGAGATCTTCGCGCAGCATTTTTTCTATAATGTAGTCGCTCGGACAAACAAGGTCGTAGTCTTCCCGGCCAAGAGAAATTTTGCTGAACATAACCTCGTTGATATCAAAGAGTTGGTACACAATTTCAACCTCTTCTCCGGTCTGTTGTTTATACCAGTCTTTGAATTCTTTCAGCAGACTTTCATCGATGTAATCGGCCCAGTTGTAGATTTTAAGGGTGTGGGCGCGGTCAGCGGCCATAGCGCTGAAAGCCATCAGCAAAGCAATGGCAAGAGCGATTAATTTTTTCATATTCTTATTCGTTTGGTTTTGCTGTTTCGCATTGAGCGTATATTGATAATAAGCAGTAATGCAAGTACGACAAGGAAAATTATGGTCATAAGGGGCCGCAGTTCGGGCGTGAGACCGCCTTTCCTCGCATCGGCATAGATATAGGTGGATAAATTATCGAGTCCGTAGTTTCCCTTTGTAAAGAGGGTTACTGCAAAGTCGTCTATGGAAAGAGTGAAAGCCAGAATAAAACCGCTTACCACTCCGGGTCGGATTTGCGGGAGGATGACCTTCCGCAAGGCCTGTCCGGGTGTGGCTCCGAGGTCGAGAGCAGCCTCATAGGTATTCGGATTCATCTGCCTGAGCTTGGGCATTACGCTCAATACCACATAGGGGGTGCAGAAACTAACATGCGCCAGCACAACGGTGGCATAGCCCTGAGTGATGCCAAGCGCCACAAACAGAATGAACAGCGAAACGCCGGTGATTATGTCGGGGTTGAGCATGGGCACATCATTGAGCAGGGTGATCGCCTTTCGGGCGCGTCCGCGCATATTGAAGATGCCTATGGCGGCAAGGGAGCCGAGGACCGTCGAAATGGCAGCCGCCAAAACACCTATGCTCAGGGTGTTGATTATAGCTTTTCCGAGCGAAGATGAGACACCGCCGGAAAAGAGATTGGTATAGAGTTTTACCGAAAATCCTGTCCAGTTGCCCAATACCTTAGCTTCTGTAAAAGAGAAGATTGCAATGATGAGGATGGGCGCATAGAGGATAATGAGCAGAAGCCAAATATATGCCTGAGCAAGAAATTTCTTCATTACAACAGCCCTCCTTTTTCATCTGCGTGCTTATCATCCCTATCCGCAAAAGCAGAAGTTATTCCTATGATCAGCAGCATTATAAGAGCAAGCGCCGAGCCGTAATGCCACAGACCGTTATTGATGTTCTCCTGAATGGTTGTACCGAACAATTTAACTTTGTTGAGTGTAAGCAGCTCCGCTACAGCAAAAGTGGAAATCGTTGGCATGAACACCATCAGCACTCCGCTCCACACGCCGGGCATGGAAAGCGGCAGGGTAACCTTGGTAAATACTTTCAACGGTGTGGCACCCAAATCCTGCGCCGCTTCTGCGTAAGAAGGGTCCATCTTGTGTAAAGTGGTGTAAACCGGATAAATTATGAACGGCAGAAAGTTATATACCATACCGAAGATCAGCGCTCCTTCGCCGAGAGGCATTCGCAGAAAGTCGAAAAGCGCCACGGTTGCAAGAGTGCGCACCAACATATTTATCCACATCGGGAGGATAAAGAGGATGAGCGTAACAGCAGAACGATTGAGCGAGGAGTTAGCAAGTATCCAGGCAGCGGGATAGCCCAAAATAAGACAGAGCACCGTTGTGATGAGGGCTATCTGAATGGAATAGATGAAAGTATGAAGGTCTTCCGGCGTTTTGAAGAACTTGATGAAGTTTTGAAGAGTGAAACTCCCGCTTCGGTCCTGGAAAGCATAAACAGCAATCATTATGAGCGGCAGCGCAACCGCCGCTATCAAAAATATCCCATAGGGGATGGCCCAAGCGCTACGCCTAATCGTCATCCTTATAATCCTTTATAGGGGTGATTTTAATGTTTCTTGGAGCAATCTTAACTCCAAGTTGGTCGCCTTTATCCCAAATGTCGTTGGTGTCCACATAAATATATTCATCGTTTTTAGTGCGAACGGTAATATGATAGCGGTCGCCTTTGTAAAGCATGAAATAAATCTCTCCCTCCACTGTGCCGTCTACGGGATTATCCTGGAGGTTGACCTTATTGAAGGCAACTTGTACTGATATTTTGGTGCCGACAGGTATTTGCGTTTCGGGAATCTCCCATTCCGCATCTAAAAAGCGTACTGATGTAGGTGAGAGCAACTCTCCTTCAAAATTATTGCAGACACGGTCTTTCTTCATTACCTGAATATCTCCGGCATGAATGTGCATACCGACGACAGTTCCCGGTTCGAATGCATTATAGTCTTGAATCTCAAGCTCATAGCCTCCATCAGTTTGCACCAGCATATTATAGTGGATGCCTTTAAAGATGCAGGAGGTAACGGTGCCGGTGAATTGTTCGCCGGCGGTATCTTTTTTAATATAGATATCCTCGGGCCTTATTACCACATCGACCGGAACATTTTCGCCGAAGCCTATGTCGACGCAGTCGAATTCGTGTCCTATGAAGGCCACACGCTTGTCGCGTATCATGGTGCCGTTGAGAATGTTGCTGTCGCCTATAAAATCGGCCACAAAGGAATTTACCGGCTCGTTATAAATGTCGCGGGGCGAACCTATTTGCTGGATTTTTCCATCGCGCATCACCACCACAGTATCGGAGAGGGTAAGGGCTTCCTCCTGGTCATGCGTCACATATATGAAGGTTATGCCCAACTTCTGGTGCATTTCCTTGATTTCCAGCTGCATGTCTTCGCGCATCTTTCTATCCAATGCGGCAAGAGGCTCATCCAATAACAATACTTTAGGCTCACCCACCAAGGCCCTTGCGATTGCCACCCTCTGCTGCTGTCCCCCCGAAAGGCTCTCTACATCGCGGTCTTCATAGTCGGTCATGGCAACCATCTTAAGCACGCGGCGCACTCTTTTATCTATTTCGGCTTCGGGAATTTTCTTTAGTTTGAGCCCGAATGCAATATTGTCGTAAACATCGAGATGGGGGAAGAGGGCATAGCGCTGGAAAACCGTATTGAACGGGCGCTGGTGAGGTGGAACTCCTGCTATGTCTTTACCTTCCAACAATATACGGCCTTCATCTGCACGTATGAAGCCGGCAATAAGGCGCAAGGTGGTGGTTTTGCCGCAACCGGAAGGACCTAAAAGGGTTACGAATTCCCCCCTTTTGATGTCGAGACCAACATTGTCCAGTACCTTTTTTCCGTCATAGATTTTACTGAGGTTTTCAAGACGGATGATGCTTTCGTATTGCTCTGCCATTATCTTCCGATATGGAGGTTCATCTTGTATTGTACGCCTATAGCGGCATATATGCTGTTCTCTTGCATTTGGTTGGCAGCAAAAGTGCAATGTATGCGAAGCCTTTCGACAGGGAGCCAATGCACGGCGAGTCCGCCCATGTATTTTCCCTGCAGACTGACATTAAGTTCATAGTCGCAGAATTCAGTCCCTCCAATGGCTTTCAGCTCCCATTTGTCGCTTGGACACCAAAGAGCCGAAAGATAAGCTGAGTGGCCTTTTGTGAACAGATTTTCAGGATCGCAAACCGTATTCCAATAATCTAAAATAATGCTGAAATTGTCGCTGACATCCACCGCTTGACCGAGCGAGAGCAAGGGATAATAGCCGTCCCCCGTACCTATGTATGAGAATGTCCAATTATTGCGCAGAGGACCATATTCTCCGCGCCAATTAAAAGCTAAAGAATAGCAGCCCTTGGTTAATGGAAGTTCAGCATAGGGCGTAGTGCCGATTTGAAGTCCTAAAGTGGTATTTTCAGAATTGCTTGTATAATACGTATCTACCGCCCACTGATAAGGTTGAAAGTTATTCCAAATGGAAGAAACAAGAGTTGGATGTATATCCCAATCGTAATCATCGCCCTCCATGCCGCACCCGAAAAGCGTATTTTTACCTACAATAACGCTGAAATTATCCTTCTCCCAGCCCATATAAGCCCAATCGAGCCATGTGAAATTATCGGAACGGCCTGTATAATTGTAAAGGTCGGAAAAAGCATCCAGGTTGAACTTTCCTTCATCAAGCTCGAAGCTGGCCCAATGGAAGGACATGCTGAAAATCAGACTTTTGGACATACGTCCTTCAAAGAGACTGTAAAAAGATGAATTGCCTAAATTGAAATCAAGATTTCCACCACCCATGGGTATACCGAAGACCCCATCAAAAGTGGGAATAACACTTAATTCGGCCGAGGGGCCTACATTTTCAGACTCCTGCGAGTACAACGGGCAAGAGTACAGCCATACCAAAGCTATACATAAAGTCAGGTATTTCTTCATTTGCCACCACTAAATAAGTATTTGTACAAATAATATAAAGTATTACAAGTTGCAAATGTAATAAAAAATCTTATTTGGTAAAAAATCTTACTATATTTGTAAGCATGATACAAGTGTATTGCAAGAATACGGGAACATTCAAGAGTTTCAGGGAAGGAACAACCCTGCTCGATATGCTCCCGTCTTTTGATTTTCCAAAGCCGTATCCCATTGTGTCGGCCAAGGTCAACAATGTTTCTCAAGGCCTTAAATTCCGCGTATACAATAATCGTGATGTGGAATTTTCTGACACCAGAAGCCCCAATGGAATGCGCGTATACAACCGCTCGCTGTTTTTTCTGCTTTGCAAAGCCGCGAGTGATGTGTTCAAAGGCTGCCGCATATATGTGGAGCATCCTATCTCGCGAGGCTATTATTGCGAATTGCACAAGGCTGATGGGAAGAAGACCACTGAAGAAGATGTGCAGAAAATCAAGAAGCGCATGGCCTATATGGTTGAGAAAAAAATGAATTTCCGCCGCTTCGAGGTTCAGACAGAGGAGGCTATAAGCATCTTCCGCGAAAAAGGCTATGAAGACAAGGTGAGACTTTTGGAAACCATAGGCCAGGTATATATCGATTATTACACTCTCGGAGGCACCGCCGATTATTATTATGGCAGGCTCGTGCCCAATACATCCTATCTTAAAACATGGGATTTGCAGCTTTTTTACGACGGCATGCTGCTGCGGGGTCCGGATAGAAATTTTCCCGACAAAGTAGCTCCCTTTTTAGATCAACCGAAGACTTTCCAAATGTTCAAGGAAAACCTTGAATGGAATGAGATTATGGGCTTGCGTACTGTAGGAGATTTGAATTACGCTTGTCAGCAAGGGCAGGGAAGCGAGCTCATTCAGGTGGCTGAAGCTTTGCAGGAAAAGAAGATAGTGCAGATAGCGGAAGAAATAAACAAGCGCTTCCATGGTCCCGACAAAGTGCGCTTGGCGCTTATTTCCGGTCCATCTTCTTCCGGAAAAACAACTGTATCCCAGCGCCTTGCTGTCCAACTTAAGGCCTGCGGTATCAGACCCCTCTCTTTCAGTACTGACGATTATTTTGTAAACCGTGTAGATACTCCCGTTCTTCCCGACGGCAGCTACGACTTTGACAACTTTGAAACCGTTGACCATGAGGCTCTGCAGAAAGACCTTGTGAAAATTCTCAATGGCGAGGAGGTATTGGTGCCGGAATACAATTTTGTAACAGGTATACGCGAATACAAGGGACGCAAATTCAAGATGGGGCCGAACAACCTGGTGGTTTTGGAAGGCATTCATGCTCTTAATCCCAAACTTACTGACCAAATCGCACGGAATAAGAAATACTGCATCTATATAAGCACCCTGACAGGAATTGCACTTGATAATCATAACTGTATCCCTACCAGCGATAACCGTTTGCTCAGGCGGATTGTGCGCGACTGCTATAAAGGGGCTTTCAGCGCCCGCGAAACCATAGCTCAATGGCCTTTGGTGCGCCAAGCTGAAGAAGATTGGATATATCCTTACCAGGAAAATGCAGATGCTATGTTCAACAGCGCCTATTTAGTAGAATTTGCTGTGCTCCGCAATCACGCCGAGCCATTGCTCGAAAGTGTGCCGAAGAACAGCCCGGAATACAGCGAGGCCCATAGGCTGCGTAAATTCATACGCTACTTCACCCCCGTTCCGGATAACGAAATCCCCGCTACCAGCCTGCTTAGGGAGTTCGTAGGCGGTTCAGCATTCAAATACCCGAGATAGAAATCCGCCCAAAAATGATATAAGGAAAAATATTTTTATATTATTGTATTGAATTTTAAAAAAACACTACATTTGTAGAGTAGAATAAACCTAACACAAGTCAGATATGAAAAAGAATTTTTACTACTTTATCGCTCTTGCCGCAGCATTATTCTTTGCTGTTAATGCTATGGGGCAGAGCTCTGATGTTGCGATTGCCGCTGCCGAGGAACGCATAGACCTTGCACGACAGAAGTTCGAAACTCAAGTTCGCGAAAGCGAGCGCCAGATTGCCGCCAGCAGGGCTAACATTGCGGCCTACAAGCTTCAGGTGGAAAAAGAAAAGATTGCTCAAACCAATATTAAAAATGTGATTAAAAATAAGCAGTCAACCATAAAGCTCAAGAAAAGCGCCTATAAGCTGGAAAAGAAAAATTTTGCCGCAGACGGAGGACTTTCTGCTGCAGATAAACTACAACTAAAAACCCGCCAGAACGAATGGAAGGCTATTCAAAGTGAAATAAAAGCTCACAAAGACGAAATCAAGACAGTTCAAAGCAAAATTAAGACTCTGAACGAAAACATTAAAACAGAAAACAACAAGATTTCTGCTTATAGAGCTGCAACCAAGGCTGCTAAACAAGAGGTAAAACTTGCGCAGGAAGCTCTTAAAACCGCTCGAAAACAGCAGGAGGCAGAAAAAAAGTCCGCCGCCGCCTTGAAAATAGCTGAACAAAGTGCAGCAGCAGTGGCAGCAGCCACTCAGGTTACTTCCACTGAAACCCCTGACACTGTTACGCCTGTTATAGTTCCAGCCGAGCCTGAGCCCGTAGCAGAGAGCGAGTCTTCAGATACAACCATAGTTACTGTTGCTCCTGAAGAGACTGTTATTGTAGTTCCGGCACCTGCAACGCCCGACTCTCTTAATGTTCCCGAGCCGGCAAATTAACTGCAATAAAAGTTTCTGCTTAGCAGAGCTGATATACAAGGGATGACTTCGATGTTATCCCTTTTTTTAGTAATTTTGCATCATGATTACGTTAGGATACAACAACAGCGGAGCATGCATTGTGCGTGCTCTTGTAGCGATAGGCCTTGGTGCCATGATGATAAGCTTGAATAATTTTACAAGCGCTTTGGTTAATATTATAGCAACGGTTCTTGCGGTGCTCGGCATAATATCGCTCGTTTACGGCATACTGAATAAAGACGGACAATATCGCTGGTTTTCTCAAATCGGATCTATAATAGTGCTGGCAATAGCCGTACTTATGTTCTTGTGGCCGGAGGCCATGGCAAAAGCATTGGTGTTTTTAGTATGCATTGGAATAGCTCTGGCTGCTTTGCTTGAAATTGTAATGTTTGGAAGTGTGCTTCGTTTCGGTGGCTTCGGACGACTCGGATTCATAGTTTCATTGGTGCTTTTTGTAGGCGGTGTTGCGCTTTTGTTTTCCGATGCAGGTATGCGTATTACCAGAATTATAGCAGGTGTCCTGGCTGTCCTTTACGGAGTAAATGTATTAATAAACCTCCCCAGAATGAGGAGGTTCATAATAGATTCGCAGCCTTCGCCGCCGTCTGCCGATATAGAAGAACAATAGCTCTACTTAGTAGCATTCCAAACCTTTTCGGCGTGGGCAAAATCCTCTGCCGAGATAAACTCGCTGGTTGGAAGGTTGCTGCGGAAAAGTATACGGTATTCAGTGCTGTATCTTTCCTCTCCGGCCATATAATTGTAGTTTACAGGGTCGTTATAATCGGCGGGCGCACTGTATGATATCCACTTTATCTTCAGGAATTTACCCGCAAGGCGGGGAGCCTTGTTTTTGGCATATTTCTCTCCTGAGGCATTGGCATAGGGGAATTTGTCGTTAAGACTCTTGAGCAATTCGCGCCAATAGCTTACCGAGCGCATATGCTTTGAAGGATCGAAACTTTTTGTACTCAAATAGTAGTCGGGACCATCATAGCCCGGTTCATCCGGGCGAAGCCTGAGATATGAGCCTTTCTCAGCCGGAATTATTTCTTCCACCCTGATATTGCTGCCGAGAATACTAGTATAGGTGCTGACAGACTTATATGGCTTATATCTGGAGCCTTCTTTATAAAAGAGATAGGGACCTACGCTCTTGAGAAGGTTCTTCTGGTGATAAAAGCGTACCACCTTGCCGAGCGTTTCGTCTAACGAGGAGAAGTAGTCAGGGCCTTTTTGTGCATTAAGCCCGAGCGAAAGGAAAAGCAAAGAAAAGAGGGTGAGGAATTTCTTCATGATGTTAGAATATATAGTTAAGACCAACGTTCATGCCCCAGGTGCCATCGTTGCGAGGCAGCCAATGACGGTCGGCAATGGTCGGGTTGGCAATGGAGTTGAAAAGAACCTTTGCAAACTCGAAGCTGATATTTACATTTTGATTCATAATCACATGGATGCCGAAACCGGTGCTTAAATGGAAGTTCTTTTCCATATCGGCATCATAGATGCTCAATTGGGTGTCAGTACCTTGATGTTGTAATAGCAGAGCCGCATAGCCGAGAGCATCACCGCCCCTGCCGTCTGCCGCAGCATTAACTCCTGCCGCTGTAATTGCATCTCCGAAATTGCTCCACTTTTTCTGCTCGTCAAGCTTGTAAGGCTGAACGACATAGCCGCCATCCAAGAAAGGATTCACCACCAATTGGAAATGCTGCTTTATGAAGTCGAACCTTACGAAGGGGATGCGGATTTCGGTATTGAACCAGGCATAGCCGTCAGCCATGATACGGTTGCTGGTGGTACCGCGAAGAGTGCAGGTGCTTCCAAGTCCTTCGCTGTTGATTTGCTTCATATTGATGCTGGGAATGGTCTGCAGCATGTAGAATGGCATATCGCCGGCGATATTTCCCTGATAGGCAAGGTGATATCCGAATACGATTCTCTCGTTTAGAGGATAAAACTGTTTGAAGTGGAAAGCGAGGTTAAGATAAGGCTTGGTGCCTTCAAAGAGAGCAGGGGCTCCGAAGAGATAGAGCTCCATATTGGTGCCGCGCTTCGGGTTGTTTTCGTGGTCGCGGGTATCATACACAATGCCTGCCTTTAAATCGAGATGCTTTCCGCCGTTAGCTTCATCTTCGGGGATGATGCCGAGATCTACATAAGTCTTGAAAAGAGAGGGGAGATTGTCGTCTACGCGGTCGTTGACGGTGCGTCCCACGTTAAAGTCATAATAGGTGATGCCGCCTGCCCAGCCCCATGGGCTTTTGTTGTCGCCGATTTTTCCTTGAAAGCCGGTCATGACGCGGAAGATGCTGCGCTGCATAAGATACCAGCCCATACCTGCATCGCCTTTGGCAAGCTCGGTGCCATCCATCATAATTGCCTTGTCGTACAGGCCGTTAAGCGCAGATGCGCCATTGAAGCCATAAAAACTATAGGTTTTGTTTTGGAAATAAGAGATTGCTCCGGCAAGCCTGAGCCCGGGGATGAGATTGGGACTGTCGAAAGAGGCGTGATATACCGAATTGCCCTTGGAATACCAAGAAGCCTCAAAATACATCTTATAAAGATAATTCGGGTAGATGGAGCCGTCTCCATAATAATAGATGTCGGTAAGAGCTCCGTAATGCCAACCTAAGTCGGTGGAATAACCTACAGCCGGAAGGGGACCGAAGTTGAAGCCGGTTTTGGCAGTCTCTTTTTCATGAGCGTTAAGCCCCACGGAAAGTGCGAGAGTGAGTAAAATGATTAAGCTTGGTTTTTTCATTTTATTGTCTTTAAATCTTGTTTATTCAACTATTATGGCTCAAAGATACGAAATATTCGCACCTTTGAGCCATAATTAAACTCAAGTTGAATAATAAAGCTTTTCAGACTTTATTCTATGCGTTTTGTGGTAAGGACTCTCGCTTTTGAGGAGTCAGATTTGAGAGGCAAAGCGATTACAAGTGTATTGTTATTGATATACTGTACTCTCATTTCGTCCCTGTACTCTTGCTCATTCTCCCTTAAAATTATTATAATCTTGCCATCTTCAACAGAGTAATCGGTTTGAATAAGTTCGGTCCAGCTGTTTTCTTCAAAGATAGAGATGGTTACTTTGTCAGATGAAAATTTATAGCGGAAACTCCAGTCGTCATTTTCTGATGCATGGACATCGCGGTCAATGGGGATGATTTCGTGCTTTTGAGTATTATCGTTCCACTCTTCCACATAACCTGATATATGGGTCACTTCCCATGTGCCCTGGATGTGTTGTTTGAGCGTTTTCATGGTTTTATAGAGTTGGTTGAATTTAACTTAACTTTAATATCAGCCCTACCGCCATGCCGGCATTATCTTAACGCTACTTTCAAAGATTATATTGTGCCGCATACAAAAATAATAATTATTTTTAAATATCAAACATTATTCTTAAAAAAATTTATCCTTGCGACTGATATTTCTTGGGACTTATGCCGGCGGCGTTCTTGAAATAACGCGCAAAATGGGAGATGCTGGGGAAGTTTAGCGCATCGCTTACCTGCTGTACGCTGTATGCTCCGCTGCGCAGCATGGTTTTCGCTTCTAAAATAACATATTCCTGAATCCAATCGAGAGGGGAGCGTCCGCTCGCTTTAAGCACCGATTTGGCAAAATATTTTGGCGAGAGGCATGCCAAACCCGCATAATATGCAACATCTCGATGCTCTGTGTAGCCTTCTGCTAAATTGGAAAGGAAAGACTTCAAGGTTTTATCTGCAGCCGACAAGGGAACAGATACGACTCTTTCGAGTTCCTTCGCCATACTGATGGCCACCACTCCCGACATTACCTGTATATAGGCGCGTACAAGGTCATCAGTCATCCTATCCGGAAAGCGGCGGAGCATGTGCCATAGATGGGAATAACTTGCAATTGCTTCTGCCATAAGTTCCTCACCGATATTGGCAAAGATTGGGGAAACGAAACGCGAGCGCTCGTAAGCGGAATGGAATTGAGTTAAGGTGGGCGAATAGCTGTCATCGGATACAGCCATGCAAAGCACTTTGCTGCCGGGGAGCAGTTCTAAACTTTCCACAATGGTGTTCGGCACAACTATAAGCAGCTGGTCTTTGCGGATGGTATAGTCTTTAAGATTACAACGTGTTTTTATTTCTCCTTCTTGGCAGATAATCACTATGGTAAAAACCACCCTGTTGGGAAAGGTGGCCTGCAATGTGTGTAAAAGTTCGTAGCTTCTATTTTGCGCAGACTCATTGGCATTTCCGTACAGGCGAAGCTTGTCTTCGAAGGCCGCCATGTCTTTCGAAGAGGGCAAGATGGAGAATTGGATATATGGTAAAGTTGTCTTCATATTTATTAAAACTACAGTTTTTGAGTCATTTTGTACAAAAATAATGATAAAATTTGTGATTTTATAATAAAAATAAGCTCCTTTTGTTAAATATTTCACTCTAAACGGAAGTAAGTTTGGTGTTAATAATGGCGAAATTTATCATGTTGATTTTTAAAGCATTGCTTGACATGAAAAAGAATTTCATTATCACAGGGGCTGCAGGTCATCTTGCAGGAGTCATTATCCGCAAACTCGGCCGCTTGGGATGCTATGTGCGCGGGCTTGTCTTGCCGAATGAAGAGGGCCCCGAACAGGAAAATGCCGAATATATCAAGGGTGATATTACCATTCCGGAAACCTTGGACCCTCTTTTCTCCGGTCTGGACCCGAAAGAAACCGCCCTTATTCATACCGCCGGCCTGATCAGCGTACAAGAAAAGGTCAGTCCCTTGGTTAAGAAAGTAAATGTTGACGGCACAAAAAATATTATAGCAAAATGCCTGCAATATGGTATTTCGCGTCTTGTATATGTAAGTTCGGTACACGCCATCCCCGAAAAGGGAAAGTGGGAGGAGGTAAGTGAAATCAGCGATTTTGATCCCGATAAAGTAGAGGGAGCTTACGCCAAAACGAAAGCCATGGCAACCAAGGCGGTTTTAGAAGCAGGGAAAGACGGCCTGGATGTGGTGGTGGTACATCCATCGGGGATTATCGGGCCTTATGATGACGGTCGGAACCATCTTGTTCAGTTGTTTCAAATGTATTTGCGCGGTAAACTGCCCGCCGTGGTTACAGGAGGCTTCGATTTCGTGGATGTTAGAGATGTCGCAGACGGGATACTGTCTGCCGGCGAAAAGGGCCGCAGCGGAGAATGCTACATTCTTTCAAACCGATATTTCACAATGAAAGAGATAGCGGAGTATATGAGATTAGCTTTGGGAAGAAAGTGCAAACTGCCCGTTCTGCCGCTTGGATTTGTAAAAACCTTGGCTTACTTTTTTGATTTTATAGCAAAAATCGCAGGTATCCGCAATATATTCACTCCTTATTCTTTTGCCACTCTCGGCACCACCACTTATTACAGCCATTACAAGGCCACGGTCGAATTCGGCTATCATCCCCGCGATATGAAACAGACTGTCAAGGATACAATGGATTATTTGAAAGGTCGATTGAAATAGTGCGTTTTCGCTTCTAATTGTAGTGGCAATAAAAAAAAGATAGAGTAATAAGAAAAGTTCAGAGCGAAAGCTCCTGTTTTATTTTTGGTAAAACTTCAAGGTCGGCAGGAAGCCACTTGACATTGTCAAGTCCTGATGCGTCCAGCCAAACAGCATCGGCATGTTCAAGAAGTTCCAATTGCCCGCTCACGACATGGCAGAGAAAACAGTGCATTGTTAAGTGGAAATCAGGGTAGTCATATTCTACCGTTTGTATAAATTTATCTATTGCTATCTCTATTTCCAACTCCTCCTGAATTTCGCGGCGGAGGGCCTCCTGCGCTTTCTCACCGGCCTCTATCTTTCCGCCCGGAAACTCCCACCAGCCCTTCCACTTGCCATATCCGCGCTGAGTAGCCAAAATCTTTCCATCCTTAACTATAATTGCCGCTGCCACTTCGATTGATTTCATAATCCTTTTTTTACAAAATTTAAATATAAACAAAGGTAGTGATTTTTGCAGATTAAGTGAATTAATCCAAAATGTTGATATATTTGCGTGATTTTATAATCTTGTGAAACGTTTAAAAATAAACATAGATTGATGTGAAAAAGTTTTTGGTGTTCCTGCGCTCACTGGTGAACATGTCAGACCATTTGGATTACGATGGAGCAACTCTTTACATTCGCAAAAACGTAAGTTTCAAAGGTCCTAATGTTATCATTTTAACCTGTGCGGTTTTTACCGCAGCGTTGGGATTAAACATAAATTCAATTCCGGTTATAATAGGTGCAATGCTTATATCGCCGCTTATGGGACCGATACTCGGCTTCGGCTTCGGACTTGCGACACGCGATAATGCTCTTGTAAAGGAAGGAGTTAAGAATCTGATTATAATGGTTTCAGTCAGCATTGTTGCATCAACCATTTATTTTCTGGTGACTCCGCTGAAGTTGGAGCATCCGACCGAGCTCCTCGCCCGTACAATCCCAACAATCTATGATGTTTTAATCGCCTTGTTCGGCGGAATAGCGGGCATGATTGAAATTTCCAGGAAAGAAAGGGGAACGGTTATAGCAGGTGTCGCCATCTCCACCACTCTGCTTCCGCCTCTCTGCACCATAGGCTACGGCTTTACGCTTTGGAAATGGAGTTATATCATAGGGGCATTTTATCTGTTTACAATCAATATTATCTTTATTGCCCTCGCCACCTATCTGGTCGCCAAATACCTTCGTTATCCGGTTATTGAGGAGGATGTTCAGGATGAGTCTGCAACAAAACGCAGTTCAATGAAGCCGAGTACGGTAGCAATCATTCTGCTTATAATAACAATTCCGAGTATATTCACTGCCTTGAGGACTATCAAGGAAAGCAATTTCAAGATGCGAGTGAGTAAGCTTATAACCGAAAATAAAACTCTAACCGGTACTTTTATATACGAGCACAAGGTGGATTTTTCCTCCAAGCCGACAAAGGTGGAACTTTTTATGGCAGGAGATAAATTGGATGATGTAGATAAAGAGAAGCTTTATTCAGATGCCGAAAAACACGGCATAGCCCGCTCACAATTAGTTTTCCGCGAGGATGCTACGGTAAGCCGCGAGGGTATGTCGGAGTCGGAACTCATTAAGGATATTTATGAAAGGTCGGACCTGCAGCTAAGGGCTCTTACGGATTCAATAGGCACCCTAAACAAACAGCTTGAAAAATACAGAATGGAAGAAATGCCTTCGGAAGCTGTTTCTAAAGAACTTTCCGCTCAATATCCGGAGATAACAAAATTGGTGCTCACCAAGGGCAGTGCGATAGATGTAGCTTCCGAGTCCTCAGAAGAACAAATCGTTGCAATTGTAAGCTCGGAAACTGAATTCGATGCCGAAACCACCGAGCGTATCCGCCGCTGGCTCTCAGCCCGCCTCGAGCGCAGCAATGTGGTTGTGCTGCAAGACGCAAAGCAGCTTAATTGACGCTTTGCACTTTTTTACGGCCTAACCAATGATCCTTGAGCCACTCGCGAACAGGCTCGTCATATATTTTCATTACGCCATAAGCGATAGCGATGGACATAATTACAACGCCGATATTAAGAACAATATGCATCCATACAGGGGCGTCCTTATTAGCAGCCACCCATGACATCTGCATATACATAAGCGGATAATGGGTGATATACAAAGGGTAAGACAAATCCCCAAGGAACTTGCAAAGCTTGGTGCTGAAAGCATCGCTTATATCGCTCCCTGCGCCTGCAAGAACAATAAGAGGGAACAGGACGATAATGCTGAAAGCCTGATACAGTCCATCGGCGGGGCTTGGTTTGCCTGTAATGCAGGGGATTGAGAAGATGACTATAAGTGCAAGAGAGCACCAGTAAAAGCCTCCGCGAAGGCTGATGGGGGAGCCGCTGGGATTGGATTCGCTGCGTCTGGAGGAAAGGATTCTGGAAATCAGAAGACCGCAAAGGAAAGGATAAAGCAGACGACCGAAACCGATATAAACTTGCTGGGCGTTGAGACTCCAGCCTCCTATAACTGCATATTGAGGCCCGTCTGGGAACAAGCCGAACAAATCCCATCCAAGAGTAAGGTCCAGAATGAAAAATGAACTTACAGCGCAAAGTACTGCAAGCGCTGCTTTGGGCAGATGACGGAAAATGAATGCATATAGTATGTTAGCCACGTATTCAAATGTAAGTGTCCAGTTCGGGCCGTTGAAGCTGTTCATTTCGCCCCAACCGCGGATATCCAGTCCGGCTCCGCATGGAATCATAAGCAGGCCCATCAGAAGGCAAAGGCCGAATTTCCAAGCCTCGACCTCCATAATTTTAGGGAAAGCCGCTCCTTGGAAAAAGAATAATGAAGCTCCAATAATGGTACCTGCGACAACCATGGGGTGCAGGCGTGTAAGACGCCTCTTGAAGAATGCGCGGGTTGTCATCTTGCCCCACCTGTCATCATAAGCATATCCGATTACGAATCCGCTCAGGACAAAGAAGAAATCCACGGCAAGATATCCGTGATTGATTATCTGCGTGCCGAATACCGGAATATAGGTTTCGAAACAATGGAAAAACAGGACCATGATTGCTGCCACTCCGCGCAGGCCGTCCAGAATCATGTAACGGGGTTTGGATGCCAAATATGTCATATGGTTTAGATTTTTATTGCGAATTTTTTGAGTCCCGGGTCTATCATATGCTCGGGGATTGATTTCTTGACGGCATTTGCAACCTCATTAAGGATGCGTTCCCTCACAAAATCTTTTCTTATTACAAGCGAAATCTCCCTTACCGCCTCAGGCGAAACCAGCGGCCGCACATTCTTCTGCTCTTCCTCTGAAAGATAGGGGAGATGAAGTTCCGGAATCACCGTGAATCCGCCGTTTAAATCTACAATTCTTATAAGTGTATCTATGCTGCCTGCCTCATACTTGGCAGTATAGTCGGATTTTGAACGGCCTAAACGGAAAACCTGATCGCGCATGCAGTTGCCTTCCGTCAGCATCCACATTCTTTCGAGAGGAAGACTGTTTGAACTGAGTTCGCTCTTTTCGTATAAATCATCGAGAGGGGAAACATAGGCGAAGAATTTCTCGTAATATACGGGAATCTCCAGAAAGTTGCTGTTATTCAAGGGGGTGGCCATGAGAGCTATGTCCAATTCAGCATTTGAGAGTTTGTCGAGAATATCACAAGTCATCATCTCGTAGGCATAGATATGAATCTTCGGACTGTCTCTTCGCATATTCTTTATTATTTTCGGAATTATATCTGTAGCAACCGTGGGGATGATTGCAAGATGAACATCTCCGTCGATACTTAGCATTTCGGAAAGAGTGATTTCTTTAAGCTGCTCGGCATGAAACAGAACCACTTTTGCTTGAGCGATGATTTTTTCTCCTATGGGAGTCGGCTTCATCGGGCTGGCTTCCCGGTCGAAGATTATGGTGTCCAACTCCCACTCCAACTTCTTTATCATCATGCTCAGAGTTGACTGGGACACCCCGCAGGCCTTCGCCGCTTTAACAAATTGACGGTGCTTGTCGAGCGCCACAATATACTCCATCTGTTGAATTGTCATAGCTTATCGGTTTTATCGATACAAATATAGAACAAATCTATTTGATTTATATATAAAGATGTCATATTTTTGCAATGGAATTTAAATAAAGAATTAAAATTATGGCAGCAATACACATAAACAAAGACGAGTTCCTGAAGAAAGTATGGAACTACGAAGCATCCCCTAATGAGTGGAAATTCGAAGGTGACAAATCGGCAATAGTTGATTTCTACGCCTCTTGGTGCGGCCCCTGCAAAATGCTCTCGCCGATTCTCGATGAACTTTCGGATGAGTATGCCGGAAAGGTGGATATCTACAAGGTGGATACCGGGCAGGAAATGGAACTCTCCGACGCCTTCAATATCAGAAGCATCCCGACTCTTCTCTTCTGCCCTAAAGACGGCCAGCCTCAAATTATGCAGGGCGCTCTTCCGAAAGCATCTCTTAAAGATTTTATCGATAAGAATCTGCTTTAAAAGGGATTATGAAGTACATTTGTTCAATTTGCGGATATGTCTATGACGAGGCGAAGGAGAAAGCTTTCTCCGATTTGCCTGCCGATTGGACCTGTCCGCTTTGTGATGCGCCCAAGTCGGACTTTGCACCGGAGGGAGGGACTGCGGTAGATGCGGCTGAGGGGGTTGCAGTGGATACTGTTTCGGCGGTTTCGCCTGCAGATGCAGCCAAGCCGGAAAGCGCTCCCGCCCCTACGGTAGGCGCTTCTATCCATCAGGCAAGCACCTCTTCATCCGAGGCCGATTCCGATTGCAAAAAGCTCTCTGCAGGACAGCTTGCGGCACTCTGCTCCAATCTTGCACAGGGCTGCGAAAAGCAGTATCTTTACGAGGAAAGCGGACTCTTTAAGCAGCTTGCAGACTACTTTGCAAGCATAACTCCGGCGGTGGAGGATGCCACAGTTATCGGCCTTGCCGAGAATCTTCAAAAAGAAGTTGACGGCTATGCCTTACTCCACGAGACTGCAAAGGCCGTCGGTGACCGCGGAGCACAACGCGTATGCGTTTGGGGCGAGAAAGTCAGCAGGATACTCTCTTCTCTTGTGAGGCGCTATCTCAAAGAGGGCGAAACCATGATGGAAGGAAAGGAAGTATGGGTATGCAGCGCATGCGGATTTGTGTACATTGGCGAAAAAGCTCCCGAGATTTGCCCTGTATGCAAGGTTCCTTCATGGAAATTTGAAAAGATAGAAAGGAGATAATGCCATGGTAAAAAAGATAGCAGTACGCAACATACGCCTTTGTACAAAGGATTGCCTTTGCCTGTATGTATGCCCCACCGGTGCGACTGATACCGAGGACAGCATCATCAATGCGGATAAATGCATAGGCTGCGGAGATTGTGCAGATGCCTGCCCGTCAGGAGCCATCAGCATGGTGCCTGTAGAGATGCCCGCACAGCAGAAAAAGACAGGGGAGGTGGTAGAGGTTTTCGGCAATATGACCGGAATGAAAGCGCAAAGCGAAAAGGCGGCATCCGAGCTCGCCGGGAGCGCCAAGGAAGATGGTCTCTACCGTCTTATGAAGGCGATAGAAAGGTCGGAAAGGATTATCAGCGAGGACCTTTTCCGCGAAGCGGGATATATGCTCCCGCAGAGCGCAAATTCACACGCTCTTTTACAAAAACTCATTGCAAACCCGCCAAGTCCGGATTTTCCCATGGATGCGGCAAAAAAACTTTTAACAAAATTACCGAATAACGAAACACAAAAAACAAATAAAGACATGAAAAACAAATACGCAGGTACCCAGACCGAGAAAAATCTGGAAGAGGCTTTTGCCGGTGAATCAATGGCTCGTAACAAGTATACTTATTTCGCAGACGTTGCACGCAAGGAAGGATATGAACAAATAGCAGCTCTTTTCGAAGAGACGGCATTCAACGAAAAGGAACATGCCCAGCTTTGGTTCCAGGAACTCGGCGGCATAGGCGATACCGCCCATAACCTTGAGGCAGCAGCTGATGGCGAGAATTACGAGTGGACAGACATGTATGACGGCTTCGCTAAGACGGCGGAAGAGGAAGGTTTCCCCGCCCTCGCAGCCCGCTTCCGCGCAGTGGCCGAAATCGAAAAACGCCATGAGGAGCGTTATCGCGCCCTTCTGAAAAATGTAGAGACCGCCAAGGTATTCGAAAGGTCGGAAGTGAAGGTATGGGAATGCCGCCGCTGCGGACACATCGTGGTAGGCACAAAGGCTCCCGAAGTATGTCCTGTTTGCAGATATCCGAAGGCCTTCTTCGAACTTCACAAGACCAATTTCTAATAGCTTTTCTTTTATAGTCAGATAAGTTGTATTACCCTGAGAGACGCTGCATCGCAAGGTGCGGCGTCTCTTTATTATACAATTGTTTTTTATTATCTTAGCGGACATAAAACCGACATCTATGCTTATTTATAAAATCACATAAAATGAAAAAGCTTTTATCGACCATTATCGCCCTATCGCTTTCTACTATTCTCTTCGCCGAAAGCTGGGCTCCTCAAGGAGAAAACATTAAAACCAAATGGGCCGCCGAAGTCAGCCCTACCAATGCCCGCCCGGAATATCCGCGCCCTCAGATGGTGCGTCCTGATTGGGTTAACCTGAACGGCCTTTGGGATTATGCAATATCTTCCGCAGATGCTCTTGAGATGCCTGACGCAGATGGGAAAATACTTGTGCCGTTCTGCATCGAGTCTTCTCTTTCCGGCGTTTGCAAGAGGGTGTCCAAGGATGAGGCGCTTTGGTATAAGACCACCATTACAGCACCCTCCAAATGGGCAGGCAAAAGAGTTCTGCTTCATTTCGATGCCGTTGATTGGAAAGCCGAGCTCTGGCTTAACGGTACATTTATCGGCTCCCATACCGGAGGTTTTACGGGTTTCAGCTTTGACATTACTGATGTCCTCTCGGAAGGAACGGCTGAGCTTGTGTTGAAAGTATGGGATCCTACAGATGATACAAGCTATTGCGTGCCCCGCGGCAAGCAGGTAAGCAATCCTTCGGGGATATGGTACACACCGGTTACAGGCATATGGCAAACGGTGTGGATGGAGGCGGTGTCGGAGAGTTTTGTTAAAGATTACAATGTAGTTACGTCAATTGACGGCTCACTTTCCGTTTCGGTAGATGTGGAAGGCAGCGCTGATGAGGTCAAAGTGGAAGTATTGCGTCCAAAACGCGGATATAATCCTGAAAAACCGGCTTGGGGAATCTTCAAGAGAGCAAAAACCAAGGTTGCCGTAGGTGAAACCGCAAATTTGAAGGTACGCCGCCCGCGGCTTTGGAGCCCCGATTCCCCCTGGCTCTATGGCCTTAGAATTAAATTGTACAAGGGAGGCAGGCTTGTCGATAAGGTTGATGCTTACACCGCCTTCCGCAGTATTGAGGTCAAGCTCGATGAGGCCGAAGTAAAGCGGATGGCGCTCAATGGAGAAATTCTGTTCCAATTCGGTCCGCTCGACCAAGGCTGGTGGCCCGATGGCCTTTATACTGCTCCTACCGCAGAAGCCATGGCTTGGGATATTGAACAAACCAAGGCCCTGGGCTTCAATATGATACGCAAGCATATCAAGGTGGAGCCTTCCCGTTGGTATTACGACTGCGACAGGTTAGGTGTCTTGGTTTGGCAGGATATGCCTTCCATTGCCGCTTATGTCAAGCGCTCGGATTGGGGCCAGGGAGAGGATTATTATGGTTCAGGACAAGACTATCCCGCTACCGAAGAGCAGAAAGATAATTTTTATAAAGAGTGGAGAGAGGTGATGGCTATGACGAAAAAGTTTCAATCCATAGTGGTATGGGTGCCCTTTAATGAGGCTTGGGGACAGTTTGATACTCAATCTGTTGTTGACTTCACACTCGCACAAGACCCCACCAGACTCATCAATGCCGCCTCGGGAGGAAACTGGATAGAGGGTGCGGGGGATATTCTGGATTCTCACTATTATCCCCATCCCAAAATGAGAATCATCGACAAGGATATGATTAACGTTCTGGGAGAATACGGCGGAATCGGCCGACCGATTGAGGGACATACCTGGGAAATAGGCCGGAAGTGGGGATATATTCAATATGATAGCGAGGAGAAGGTGACAGACTGCTATGTTACTTACATAGAAGACCTTATCGTAATCAAACAGCGCGATTTATGCTGCGCCGCCATTTATACCCAAACAACGGATGTTGAAGGAGAGGTGAACGGATTCTATACCTACGACCGTGAGGTATTGAAGATGGATATGAAGCGTGTACGGGAAGCAAATTTAAAGGTTATCAATGCTCCGAATGTGAGCGAACTGCCGCTTGTGCCCCCTTATGCTTTCCATTATAAAGACCCTTCTGCCGGAGTCCGCGGTCATTTGAAGCTTTTTAATCTTCACAGAGGAGACCTGACAATGCAGGTGACGGATTTCGGAGCTCGCGTGATTAGTCTCTTCGCTCCCGACCGTAACGGAAAACTCGATGACATAATTGTGGGCTATGGCGATGCGGAGCGCTTTGTACATAATACAGGGGAGAGATTTTTAGGAGCTACCGTTGGCAGAGTAGCCAATCGTATAGGTGGAGGCAAGTTCACTCTTGATGGCAAAACTTATAAGCTTCCGCAAAACAACAACGGACAAACGCTACATGGCGGTCTGCTCGGATTGGATATGGTTGTGTGGAAGGTTTTGGAGCGGACTCCATGCTCGGTGAAATTCGGCTATACCGCCCGAGACGGGCAAGACGGATTCCCCGGCAATCTAAGCATTGAGCTGACTTATACTCTTACCGAAAACAACGAACTTGAAATTTCCTATTCGGCAACCACAGACAAAGCCACACCGGTAAACCTCTCGAATCATGCCTTTTATAATTTGAAAGGCAGTGCAGGTGGAACCATCCTTGACCATGTGCTGACTATTCCCGCTGATGGAATAACTGCTGTTGATGAGGTTTTGATTCCAACAGGAGAGATTATGCCGGTAGAGGGGACTCCCTTCGATTTCAGAGAGCCGCATGTGATAGGAGAAAGAATAGGGGAGAATCATCCGCAACTTTCTCTTGGAGGAGGATATGACCATAATTGGGTGCTCAATGTGCCCTCAGATGGCGCTCTCCACAAGGCCTGCGAATTATATGAGGATACCACAGGGCGAGTGCTTGAAGTATTCACCGATCAGCCGGGCCTGCAATTTTACTGCGGCAACTTCTTTGACGGTTCATATTGCGGTAAGATAGAAGGCCTGCCTATCGGCTATCGCGAGGCCCTGGCTCTCGAAACCCAGAAGTTCCCTGACGGAGTCAACAAACCTCAATTCCCTGACACCATCCTGCGTCCGGGCGAAACCTATACCCAGACAAGCGTTTACAAGTTCAGTACGAGGTAGGATTAAAAGGAATCACGCCCCTGTAAGAGGTATTTAGGCTGCTGATTATACAGGGTACGCAACGGGCCGGACACATTACGGTTGAATATGAGTCCGGCTTTCATATCGGGGAAATCCACTAACATATTGTAATCTCCGTTGCTGTCGCCCGCCACAAGAACAGGTCCTTTTCCGCCATGCAGCGGAGCAATATATTCGATGATGGCCGCTGTCTTGCCTTCTCCCCAAGTGGGCGGATAGCCCTGCACCCTCTTTTTTAGATAACGTCCGAGACTGTCCTTTTCGTAGCGCATGCCGAAAACCCGTTCAGCAGGCACTGTGATGCCGATTCCTCCATCAGTGACAACGGCCTCCACCACATCTTCGGGAGATGCAGAAACTATATAAGGAATTATGCCGTTCGCCTCGAGTTTTGCATACAGGTCTTTAATATCGGGAGTAATCACAATGCCGTCTTCTATTTCGACGCTTATTTTACCTGTTTTCCCTGAACCTGTACTCGTCCAAGTTTCCTTTTTTACTTGGGCTTTTGCGATAGCGGAGTATGTGGATTCTCTGGTCAGCGCCTGAATTTCCTCACCGGTGCTTCCCACTGCCATGATATTGAACAGCCAGGCGGAAACATCCGCGCTTGGCATCACATCGTCCAAGGCATCATACATGTAACGTATTTTAGCGCGATAATCCTTGTATGCATCGGTGTTCGTTATCTCATCAAGCGGCTTGCCGTAAAGCTCTTTATACGCCTCATAAATATCATCGGCAAGATCTCCTGCTGTAATGATTCTGCCATCGCCTGCACTCAATTTTAAATCAGGGGTTACCGGCGAGTCAATCAAACGTTTGTGGAGCTCTTCAGGAGAAAAATCAAACTTTAGATTTTCGATTATATAAGCAAAAAGAGAATATTCAACATCATTCATGATTGTAGTATTATCGAAGTCAAAAACCGCGAATGCCTTGTCTTCTTCGTTATATACTTCGGAGGTGTTGCCGCATTCTTCCAGAACGGCACTGAGCCCTTTGTAAACTGACGGCTCCCAGCTTCCCTCTTCGAGCCTCTTATTCTCCGCCTTCCGGCCGCATGCGCTGACTATTACCAGCATCATAATTGTAAAAATTTTGATTTTCATGGGGTTGTTTTCGGGATTTTCTACAAATTTACAATAAATCCCGAAAATATGATGTGGTATATTTGCATTTATATTGGTTTCTGATGCAAAGTTTAAGTTTCTCTATTTTTAGTTAAATTTGGGCACACAAAACCAATTTCTCTATGGAAGAAAGGAACATCCAATTAAAACCTGAACCAGGTTCGTTGTTGAATTATTATCAGGTTCTGTACCTTGATACGCCGTCAAATCCGGTACTTTCTGAAGATGATTATCTTCATTACAAGGATAAATCGGAGGACTATGGAATGGAGTTTCTATATATTCCGGAGATGCTCAAAAACCTTCCGTCAAGCACGTTGAACTACTTTGCCCCGGGTCTGTCCGGCAAGCCTGATGTAGATGCCATCAGAGCCAGATTGGCAAAGGAATTCGGCATATCCGGCCCTTCTTTGATTTTCCATTCGGAAGACAGTTGGGAAGAGTTCACGCTTGTAGAGTTGCAGGAATCATCTATTGACGAGGTCATTGAGTCCATGGCATCAGCCTCTGCGAGCAAATTAAGATTCTATAGCGAATCAAGCTTCACTAGCGATGATGAGTCAGAACATGAAATTCTCTATGAATTAAAATTTGACTATGTTGATGAAACATTGCCGCATAAAAGTATTGTTTCGGATGAATGGGAGGACTCTGATGTAAATAGGATTATTGCGGAATTGATGGCTGTAAATGAGCAAGCGCTTAGAGACATAGGTTTGAGTGAATCGGCGCTCCGCTACATATTGAATCTCAAAGAGGGACCCTCCAGAATGCGTATTGATCGCCATTCCAAGATTATCCTTGATGACTTTAAGGGCATGGAAATTAAAATGGACGATAAAACAAAAGCGCTTTACTTTCTTTTCCTTAGGCATCCGGAAGGATTGTCAATAAAAGAACTTCCGGAGCATATAAACGAACTTCTCGACCTCTATCAATCAATCTCCGGCCGCGATAATCCTGAGGCCATGAGAAAGACTATCGAGGACCTTGCCAATCCTTTCAAAAACGATGTGAATATCAGCCTTTCCCGCATAAAAAAGGCATTCTGCAAAGCATTTTGCGAACATATAGCCCGGAATTATTACATAAGCGGAAAAAAAGGAGGTCTCCGCAAGATTCCTCTCGACAGAGACCTGGTCACCTGGGAAACGATAAGATAATCACTGATTACTTCTTCTTGGACTTCTTCTTGCTTTCGAAGATATTTTCGAAGAAATCATCAGAATTATCATAATCATCAGCCGCACTCTCAAAGAATCTCATCGTTGCATCTGCAAGAGTTAATCCCATAGCCTTAGTGCCCTCTTCTGTTGCATCGAAATTGAGGGCGTTATAGATATTCATCTCGCTTGCCACTTCTACGGCATCCTGATTCGCTCCGATGTAGGCAAAAGTCCATCCGCTCTCGCGTTTCTTTGACACCAACTCTTTAATTGCCTTTCCGGAGAACTCCTCACTGGAATTTTCCATACCGTCAGTAATTATTGTCACTAACACCGGGTCTTCCTTTTTTGTAACATTATCGAGATGGTTAATCGCCAGCCCCATGGCATCATAGAGGGGAGTGCAGCTGCCGGGACGGTATTCCTCCTGCATAATGTCCTGAACGCTCTCTACAGGCACTCTATCACGCACCATGCGAACTCCTCTCACTCCATCACCTTCGAATACTACAAGACTGATGAAATAATTTTGATTTGGATTCTGCTTTTGTGCATTCCGCACGCTCTGAAATGTTTCGTTTATGGCTGATACCGCCTGGCGCTCTATTGAGCTCATGCTCCCGCTTTCGTCGAGGATAATAAGGTTGTAAATGTTCTTTGTTTTCATACTTTTTGCATTTTAATTGGTTTCTGATACAAAGGTATCGATAACAAAGCCGGATACATTATAAATGCAAGGCTTGCAGCAATGTCTTATTTTCACAACCTATCATTAAATAAATAAAAAATGATATATTTGCATATTATATGATATGTTGATTGAAAATGGCGAAGAATACTATGGGCACCAAATTGCCCCGAAAATTAGAAAAGAAGATGCAGGTGGTGGGGGAGCAGATTAAGTTGGCTCGCTTGCGCAGAAATCTGAGCATAGCTCAGGTGGCGGAACGTGCCACATGCTCTCCATTAACCGTATCTCGAATAGAAAAGGGCGCACCGACAGTGGCGATAGGAATTTACTTGCGCGTATTGTATGCTCTACAACTTGACGATGATATTTTATGGCTTGCCAAAGAAGATAAATTAGGAAAAGTCTTGCAGGATTTAAACTTGAAGCCAAGAGAACGAGCCTCAAAAAAGGAGTAGCTTATGAAGAATTTATATGTATATGCCGATTTTGACTGGTTCAAGGAGATAGAATTCATCGGTGAATTGGCTTATGAATCTCTTCGCGGCTCAGACACTTATTGTTTTACATTCGACGATGAGTGGTTAAAAAAGCACGGAAATCTGTTTTTAAGCGACGATTTGAACAATTATCCGGGGCGGCAATATACGCAAGAGGGAAAAGATATATTCGGCTGTTTTTCTGATACTTTGCCGGATCGTTGGGGACGTTCCTTATTGTTGCGTCGCGAACAGATTGCCGCAAGGGAGGAAAATCGACCGGTACGGCGCCTGTCTTCTTTCGATTTTTTGACAGGTATTGATGACTTCTCCCGAATGGGCGGTTTCCGTTTCAAGGAAGACAAAGATGGAGAATTTATAAATTCGAGCGAGTCTTTGAAAGTACCGCCTTTGACATATATTCGAGAACTGATTGAGGCCAGTATGGAGATAGAGAAAAGCGAAGAAGAGAATGTGCTTCCTGACAGGAAGTGGCTTTTGCACCTCGTGCAGCCGGGTTCTTCATTGGGCGGGGCAAGACCGAAAGCCGGTGTAATCGATACGGACAAGACACTATACATCGCTAAATTCCCTTCACGCAAAGATGATTACGATGTTGGGCTTTGGGAACATTTCAGTCATATCCTAGCCTTGAAATCCGGTATAAATGCATCCAAAACCAAAATCCTTAGCGTCGGAGAAAAACACCACACCTTGCTTTCACAACGCTTTGACAGAACCCAAAAGGGGAAAAGGATTCACTTTGCTTCCTCAATGACCTTATTGGGACTTAATGATGGTGACAATGCCACTACGGGACACGGTTATCCGGATATAGTCGACTTTATTATTCAACATTGTACAAATGTGGAAGAAAACCTGCAGGAACTCTACCGCCGTGTGGCTTTCAACATCTGTATCGGTAATAGTGATGACCATTTCCGCAATCACGGTTTCCTTTTAACCCCGAAAGGATGGACATTGTCACCCGCATACGATATGAACCCCACTTTGAATGAGCACCTCAGTCTGCTGATTTCAACTACTTCAAATAAAGCGGATCTTAGCATTTTGCTTGATGCCTGTGAAGATTATTTTCTCAACAGAGAAACTGCAGAAAAAATTATCTCAGAAGTGCTTGGTGCAGTGAAAGACTGGCGCGAGCCGGCAATCCGATTGGGTATTTCCAAAAAAGAGATGGATATGTTCGGTGCGATATTTACTAACAAGACAATTAATAGAAACAAACAATGAAGCATTTTAGTTTACCGAAAGATGGGGGGCTCCTCATCGAAAATATTCCGGATGGAATCATTCATGCATGCGACAAGGTCGTAACTGATGTCTTTGGGGATGCTGACGCCGCTTGCCGTTCTGTAAGCAAAGCGATTGTTGAAGCAATCAACAATTCCGATAAAGAGAAAGCCTTTAAATTGGGTTTTTCGACCGGCACTACTTTGACCCCGCTCTTCCGTCAGTTGTGTAAACAATATGACAAAGGTGCAGTTTCATTCAAAAACGTCGAGATTTTCACGACAGATGAATATTATTTCAAGGAATCATCTCCTTCACAAAGAAGAAATGATATTGTTCGCAGCGAATTTATATCCAAAACTGATGTTCAGGCTGAAAACGTGAATATTCTCGGCGAATCAATCGATCCGTCCGAGCTGGCAATGTTTGATGAAAAAGCAAAAGGGCTGGATTTGCTTGTGATGGGTATTGGAGAAGAAGGGCAAATAGGATTCAACGAATCGGGGTCCGAAGAATACTCGCGCACCCGAATTGTAATGCTTTCATATAATTCCAGGAAAAGACAAGCTCGAAATTATTTCCGGGGAGATATCAATTCTACTCCCAGGATGGCTGTAACCATGGGCGTTTCCACCATGCTTTCTGCAAAGAAGGTGTTTCTTATGGCATGGGGGGAGGATAAGGTCGAAATAACACGAAAGATAGTTGAAGGAGATTATGACCCTGCCTGTCCCGTTTCTTTGTTCCAAAAACATCATAATGTTCGAATGTATGTTGATGAAGGAGCGGGAAGCCTTCTTACCAGAGAAGTAGCCCCATGGCTTATCGGCCCTTGCGAATGGACTCCTAAATTCACTCGAAAAGCGGTATTATGGCTGTGCCGGAAAGTTGGAAAACCAATACTGAAATTAACAGAACAAGATTATCTGAGGAATTCTCTTGACGGACTTCTCGAAGAACACGGCCCATATGACCAAATTAACATTGATATCTTCAATGATTTCCAACACACAATAACCGGTTGGCCCGGAGGAAAGCCTAACGCTGATGATTCAACGCGTCCGGTGGCCTCAAAGCCGTTTCCAAAGAAAGTCGTCATCTTCTCGCCTCATCCCGACGATGATGTGATTTCCATGGGCGGGACTTTCATCAGACTTGTTCAACAGGGGCATGACGTTCATGTTGCATATCAAACATCCGGAAACGTAGCAGTAAATGACGAGTTTGTTCTTCAACATATGGATGCAGCCCGCAAACTCGGTTTCGGAGACAGGTTTGATGAAGTGAAAAAACTTGTTGAACAGAAAAAGCCTGGCGAACCGGAGCCTCGCGCATTATTGGATATCAAAGCCGCCATCAGACGTTCCGAGGCCTGTGGCGCATGCCGCTCATTCGGCTTGGATGACGAAACAAATGTTCATTTCTTGAATCTGCCTTTCTATGAGTCCGGCGGAATCAAGAAACTTCCGAGTTCTCAAATTGATGTTGATATCATAAAGGATTTTCTTGAAAGCATCAAACCGGATCAAGTATATATGGCAGGCGATTTGGCCGACCCGCACGGCACTCATAAAGTCTGTACGGAAGCTGCAATGGAAGCGCTGGAACAACTGCGAGAAGAGGGTAAAGAGTGGGCAGGAAAATGTGTGGTATGGCTTTATCGAGGCGCCTGGATGGAATGGGATTTAGGACGTGTAGATATGGCAGTCCCGATGAGCCCATCCCAGGAAATTGAGAAAAGACATGCCATTTTTCATCATCTCTCTCAAAAAGACATTGTTCCTTTCCCCGGAGAAGATTCCCGTGAATTCTGGCAGAGGGCTGAAGACAGGACTCAAAATACAGCCCGGCTCTACACTGATTTAGGCATGGCCCAATATCAAGCCATGGAAGTGTTTGTAAAATATTAGCAGCTACCTTAAAGTAGGGGGATTCTTGGTCTTTGGATATAAAATCTTTCATACTGCCACGTTTTGGCAGTATGAGGATTTATCTTTGCCTTAAACTTATAAAATTATGGCAAATCATTTAGACATCATTACCCGAGAAAACGCAGCCCCTGAGGAGGTTAAAATAAAGGTAGAGGCAAGGCAAGTCGGGTATTTCCGTTCTTTTCCGCTTCATCATTCCCAAGAAGAGATTGAAACAAAAGAAGATTATTCCGTATTCAAGTACCAACTTGTCCCAACCAGCGATTTCTATCAGAAAATCCTCTCCAAGGGCTCTACAATAGAGGTTTTATTACCCGACCGGCTCCGCTGTCAAATGTCGGATACGGTCTTGCTTATGAGTAAAATCTATAAAAGAGTTGATTGTAAAATAAAAGAAAAGACAGAATTATGCGCATCACTCTTTATAAATATGGCAGTAAAGATGTATGCTCATTTCTCGGAAAACGTTCATACAGCAAGTCAAGAAGAATTGAAATCAGAAGCAGAAAAGAGAGGATACAAAAACCGGTTTCTTCCAAACGGCAATCTTGTGGTGTGGATAGATGATATATCCGTGGAGTTTATTCAGGATGATTTCTGCCGTTGCTTCAAAATCAGGGAATTTGACTATGTCGGATGCGGGATAAATGCTGATGCAGTCCAAGTCTATGACTTTATCGAAAAATACTGCCTGTACAAGAAGGTATTGCTGTCAGTCATCGACTTGGGTTTTAACATCTCAGTCAGTGAATGCGCCGAAAGGGCAAATTTATACCAACAAACTTGTGCTGGAAAGATATAAAATAGCAGAATACACTGCTACCTTTGTAGTGTGAAAGCAAATACAGGCATGTCATATATCCCATTACACGTACATACGGAATATTCGCTTTTGGATGGAATGTCCACAGTAAAGGAGCTCTTTGACAGGACAAATGAGCTAGGAATGCGCGCAATTGCCATCACAGACCATGGCACTCTGGCGGGAGTCAAAGACTTCTTCAATCATGCAAAAAGTTTCTATCCGGACATCAAACCCATACTCGGCAATGAAATCTATTTTGCCGGTTGCCCGAACCATAATCAGAAAGAAGGGGAGAGGAAGAGATATTATCATCTTATCTTATTAGCCAAAAATCTACGGGGATACAATAATCTCTGCAAAATCTCTTCAACAGCTGCCGCTGGCGACATTTATAAAGGCAGAGCGATAGTGGATTATGATACTTTGGTGGCCCACCACGAGGGCCTTATATGCATGTCGGCCTGCATTGGCGGAGAAATCCCCCAATATATTCTTAAAGATGATATGGAGGGTGCGGAGATGGCGCTTAAGCAGTATAGGGAGATTTTCGGAGATGACTTTTTCCTTGAAGTCAGCCTTCATCCGACCAAGAGAGAAGGGGACTCCAATGAAATTGAGTTGCTGCAGAGAAAAGCAAATGAAGCGATGTTCAAACTCGGGAAAAAGTTCGACATCCCCGTGGTGGCAACAAACGATTCCCATTTTACATACAAGCACCAGGCGACGGCTCACGATGAGATGCTGGCCATTAATTGCGGCAAGAAGGTCTCGGATAAAAACAGACTGCACTATACCGGCGAGGAATATCTGAAAAGCGGGCAGGAGATGCTTGAACTCTTTCCCCAGCATCCGGAAGCCGTATTCAATACTCAACTCGTGGCAGATAACATCGAGCGCTACGATATTGATGCTCCACCAGAATGCTGACTTGAAAGAGCAATCCCTGCAAAAGCATCTCCTGCAAACTTAATCAAAACCCTATTCGTTTTCTTTGTCCGTTGTTATTGTCGATAAGTTCTTCGCCACAATAGTTCTTGACTTCATCAAAGCTCGGCTCATGCCCTTCGATGATGGTTTGAATGACTTTCTTCCTGGAAACATTTTCTATCTGTCCACCGGAAAAGTCAAAGCCCGAGGCCAGTTCTGCCGCCTGCTCATCGCTTAATCCGGGAAGGAACGACTTCCATATCTTGCACTTGACATCCGGCAATGGTTTGTTGAACTTGATTTTATAAAGGAATCTTCTTTCGAAGGCTTTGTCGAGGTTCTGCGTGAGATTGGTGGTCGCGATGAGAATGCCGTCAAGTTCCTCCATCTCTTGAAGGATGATATTCTGGATGGCGTTCTCCATCTTGTCAACCGCATCGGTAGCGGCCTCACGGCGTATTCCGAAGATAGCATCCGCTTCGTTGAATAAGAGGATGGGGGCAATGTCGGACTCCTGTACCAGCTTGCGATACTTGTCGAAGACGTTTTTAATCAGCTTTTCGGATTCGCCGACCCAGCAAGACTTGATTTCCGAGACATTGATTGGTACCAGGGCGCGTCCGGTCTGCCGTGCAAGCTGATAGACCGTCTCCGTTTTACCGGTCCCCGGAGAACCGTAGAATATACATGAGAAACCGGTGCGAAGGCCCGACTCTTTAAGGCGTTCGCAGGTGGAACGGTAAGTTGCATCCGCCAGAAGAGAGGCAAGCCGGTTTACCTGTTCGGCTTCCCCGGGATTATAGAAAAGGTCCCTGGGCTTGATGTCCTTGCTTGGAATCAACTTCATTCTCGTCTTCCTTGTAGTCCTCTTCCTCAATCCACCCACATCTTCGAAAAGCTCCTCCTTAATCTCATCTTTAATATGGAATAAATCAATATTAAAAAAGCCATCCTCCCCGACGGGCTCGATGATGCCGCGTAATTGGAGCAACAGACCTTCTCTCCTATATCTGCTTCTCATCACATTGATATCCGAACTATCTTGAAATACATCATTGAAGTCATGCCAACCGACCTGATCGTCATCTTCGTAGAGATAACGATAGACAAGGTTGTAGAACACCACTTTTTCTTGTTGGCATAAATCAAGATTGCCATCTATAAAAATACGATATTTTGCAGCCGCCTTGACAAAAGAGCACTCCTGATTATTCACCATCAATTCATCAAGCCTCTCTACCATATCCCATTCATCCAACTCATCATCCATCCGCTGCTTTAAAAGGTCACGTAGCCGCTTCATAAGCTCCGGAGTGTCGAGATTATAATTGTCGGGAATGGAGTATGGCTGGTTTTTAGAGAGAGATGAGAGAACGTGAGAGGGAAGATGGATATAACTATCGGAATACACGACGATGAGTCTCATTTTGTGCAGGGAAGCGAGGTCTGTGTCGAAGGCGAGCAGTTTGATGTAGCTCATCCCCATAAATCTGGCAAGCTCCGACTTGTTGAATCTATTACTATTACTCCTTTCTATAATACACGAGAGCAATACAGACTGCCAGGGAGTCGTGCCGCACATGGCGCTTATGTACTCTATTTCTTCCGCCTTCTCCTCAAAAATCTTTTCGTTGAATTTTTTTTCCGTGTCACGGATGTCTTCTATAATGCCGCTCATGCAGCCGAGGATTGTCTTTTCTTTTTCTTTCATGGTAATTCTCCTTTTTTCTACCGCTAATATATATCACACATATGCCATTTCGTGGCATAGCTGTAAAAAAAAGAACAAAATAATTTTTATCGTGCCGTTTTTTGTCACTGCAATTTCATAACTTTGTAAGCATTAAAGAATTAACGGCAATAAATTATGGCAGAAAAATCACGCGTTTACTCAAGATACAAATGGCTGGTCGACATCATCCAGCGCAATGACGGCATCACTTTCGAGGAAATAGACCGCGCCTGGCAACGTTCTTCCCTGAACACGGTTCCTTACTCTTCGCTCACTGCGAGGACCTTCCATCGCCACAAAAGGGAAATCGAGGAAGTGTTCGGCATCATCATCAAATGCAATAAAAGCTCAAATAAATATTATATAGATAATGAAGATGAAGTGGAGGAGGGGAAGATACAGGAGTGGATGCTTTCGACAATCGCAGTGGACAATATGCTGATGGAGTCCCGCGACCTTCGCGACCGCATTCAATTCGAGGACATTCCCGGCGGGCGCCGGTTCTTGGATGTAGTCATCAATGCGATGCGCGGCAACAAGGTCCTGCATATGGTTTACCAAAGCTTCTGGAGCGATGAACATCAGGACACCTGGCTTCGTCCGTATTTCCTGAAAATCTTCCAGCAGAGATGGTATGTTGTGGGCGTTCCTGGCACACACCCGAATACTCTACGCACATACGCATTGGACAGAATGGTTTCGCTGGAGATAACTCCGGAAAAGTTCAAATACCCGAAAAGGTTCAACCCTTCCGCCTATTATGCAAACTGCTACGGCATTTTCCATCAGGAAGGGGAGCCCGAGAAGATTATACTCAAGGTTCAGGACAATCAGGTAAAATACTTTGATTCCTTGAAAGTCCATCATTCGCAATCCAAGCGGGACGATTTGAAAGAAGAGGGCTACACCTACTACGAATACCGCATCGCTCCTGCGTATGACTTCGTGCAATTCCTCTGCTCAAAATGCTCCTCCGTGGAGGTGATAGAGCCTCTTGAGCTCAGGCATTGGGTTACCGATGAGCTGAAAAAGGGGATTGAGAAATATACTAATAAGTAACTTTGCGTCGACATATTTTGGTAAAATAAAATCGACATATTTTGGTGAAGTAAAATCGACACTTTGCTGGGAAATGTATATATATTCCGGTCCATACCCGTTCACTGTATATAGCGCATAACTGGTATCAGTGTTAGCGGTCAAATAGGTACCAACATAGCGCTTGAAAGGATACCGGCTCAGAGGCAGTGTACCCGGAATCAGAAAATACAGTAAAATCGGTAATGCGAGTGCAGTAAAAATGGAAACAAGAATACAGTAAATTCGGAATCAAGAATGCAGTAAAAATGGAAACATGTGAATACAAAGCAACAATCAAGTGTACTGATAACTTGAAAGAGGTCTGCAATATCGTAAATCACATTAAAAGTGAACGGGTATCGTCCGGAATATGTAGAAAAAAATCTTAACTTTTGCTGATACTGTAACCTTGATGCCGAAATCACTGCATTCGTAATTACCGAAAACACTGCACTTCTGGATGCCGTTAACATTTGACTTTTAGGTTATATTTATAATACTATTGTCATAATTAAAAATCAACAAATAACTAACATGAAAACAAACAAGAAAATTCAAAACGTTTTTGATCTGGCTCTAAAACAAGTAAAAGGAGGAAATCCCAATAATGGATATGCTTTTTGTGACGGTCGAGTTTATAATGCATACTATACAAAAAATGAGTGGCTCGAGTTCCTCAATAATATGGAACACAATCACAACAAAGCTTTCCATGAATTTAAGGATGGCAAAGGAAGAGAGTTAGAGGAAAGAAGGTCTAAGTCCGGCAAAATGATGCCACCTAAAATGGCTTCCTACGCATCCTCAAGTCGTTTTTTCTTTGAAATATCTAAAGACTTAGGAGATGACTTTACCTATGAATGCGAACTTCCTATAGCATTCAGGGGATTTGGAGAAGAAGCAAAAGCTTCATTGGACGGATATCTTGTATCAAAGCGACTGTTTGTAGAGGCCAAGTGCCGTGAAATATATTCCGGCCTATCATCTGAGTATAAGCCTTCCTATAAGAGCTTCTACGATTATATGAAAAAATGTACAAATGGACGTTTGGAGTATTTCACAACTTTAGGTAAAAATAAAGAATATGTTAATTTTAAATGGGATGGTACGGAACTTAAAACTCTAGACCTCAAACAACTGCTTTGTCATATGCTTGGCATAGGCAAGAAGGCTCTTCAGGAAGATAGTCATAATGTGTCAACTTTAATATACCTAGTCTTTTATCCTAACAAAGACCTTCTTACATATATACAAAATGAAGATGATAGAAAATTAATTTTGGAAATATGGAAGAACGAGAAGAAAGAAGCTGAAAGCATTGATTTCAAACTACTATATAAGCTTATTGTTCAATACCTTTTTAACAAAAAGAAGAGTTGGCAAAAGAACAGGGCCTATTCTTCAAGGGTTGAGGAAATATCTAATGCCTTTGACTTTAAATTCTGCAATCAGAGAACATACTTGAATGTTGTCAATAAGGTTCCGAAAATCAAGTGACAAGTTTTAATATCTTGACAAAATGATTTTTTAATTATTTGCTGTTTATCCATTGAATCAGAGTGTCTTGATAGCAATGTGCGGCATTTCGGTCTTGAATTCAGGATCTATGTGGTGACATTGAGTCTTAATGATACCACGGCGATAGAGAGCTGGTTCAAGACAGTAATAGTTGAATTCTTCAATATTTACATCTTCAATGCTTTTCCATTGAGGGAAAAAAAGCTTCATTGCAGCTGTTGCGACACGTTTTACTGCTTTGAAGTCACGCATATCAGCGTTTTTATCATATTCAACAAGTTTGTCGAAAAGCATACCATAGATATTCTCTGTACGCAGACTATGCATAATCTCAGAAAAATACTCAACATTGATTGTCCATCCTTTGAAAACCATATCTTTAGTTATTCTTGGGAGGTACCAGCCTTCAATAAAGCAATGAAAACGATCTAGGAGCGCTGAATCGCGAAAACTACTTGGCAGAGAATCGAAATAACGATAGTTTACAGGTTGGCGATGAGCGTTCAGAGGAATGTTGCCCATCAGCATTAAACCAGACTCAGAGGTGATTTCCTTGTTGTCAATTGTGGTCTTACCCGCTTCCAGATACGCTTTAAGTGCAGCATGAATTTCAGTCGGCTCCTGAAAAACAATGGTCTGTATTTCATCAAATGCAACATAATCGTGATTACAAATGATTCCTAACTGTTCTTTTTGTTTATCATAGAATAGTTTTGCTCTTGTTACCTTTCCTCCACTGATTATCCAACCATATTTAGACAAATTACCGAAAACATAGGACTTTCCGGTTCCTTTCGGAGCTAATTCTATAACATTAAGGCGAGGTTCTATGAAAATGAATAAGCGAGTCAGAAACTCAAGTTTCTGATGCATACTAGTAAAGGTATCAGCATCGTATTCCATTGCTGAAAGAAGCACATCAATCCATTCTTCTGTTGTAAAATTTTTACGAGCTTCTCGAAGGTAGTCCAAATCAACTGTCTTATATGGTTTAAAAGGCTTATAATCTACCATCTCAACATGATTCTTCTTTCCGTTTTCGTCCGGCATCAGGCTGAGTTTGATAATGCCCCATTTTTCTCCTTCTACAAGTTCGCCTTGATGTTGTTCATAGATGTAAGCAGGAATTTGACCTTCGTTGGTCTTGATTCCTAGATCCGGAATTGAAAAGCGGCGAAGACCATGGACGAGATCAATCATAATTGTGAATCGAGTAAGCAGTGTAACTTCTTCGCCTGCTCCCAAACGGTCCTTGACTGAGGTTGCTTTACGCGGAATAACCTTATTTAAGAAGCTTGTAAGTGCTCCTCGATCAACCACACCATCTGAATTGATATATCGCTTTAGGAGGTAGTCCTTGACAAAGGAGGGAAGGTTACGACCGGCAAATAGACTATCCGTCGAGTTGGGGTCTTTATAAATCGCCATTGGGGCGAAGTATGTGCGTATTTTGTTGCTGATTTCTACTTTCATATTCAAATTTTATTAACAATCAAAACAAGTCATCTTCTTCTACACCAAGTTTAATTTTTAATTCGAATGAACGTTTAACGTGGTTGATAACAAGTATAACCTTATTTTCATTAAATGCTAGTTCTAGAGGGGTGCTGCGCCAAACATCTTCTCCTTCAGCTTTCATTTCATATCGTTGGTTATTATATATAAGATAAGGAATCTCAGCGCTATCAAGGCCAGATATCTTAAACCTAACAACAGGGTCAAATGCAGAAATCTCAAGAGTCTTTAATGATATCGAGGTGCTCGACGGGATGCTCCAAGGGGAAATTATAAATATCGGCACAAGTACTTCTTCAGGAGTACAGCCTCCGTGGCAACCGCAATTATTATCTACTTTGGAAGTCAAGGACTCGTGACGAAGAGCACAGATAGTGCGTTTATCATTCAATATTATGTATTTCTCATCGCTAACAGCTAAACCATTATTCCAAGTTGCCAAACGGCCACTATGGTCACCGGTAATGCCACTAAGATTGAGACCGGGTACAAGTTGTGACATATAGGAAATTCCATGATCAGAAATAATAGCAATCTTCTTTCCATGGTTTTCGTCGAGTATACGATTAATAGCATCTCGTAGTTTCTTAATATCTTCTATAATATAAGACGGGAAAGGACGAGATTTATGTGAGTCGTTATCGAGGTCACCATTTTTAGGAAGGTAGTCACCGGATAATTTCTGAAGATCTAACTTATTGATTTCAGTCACTGTAGGAATAAGAGCTCTAGCAATAAGAACTTCGTTAAGAAAGTAATTATCGTTGTTCCGTTCATCTACAACTTGTTTAATGAAAGGGATCCATTCCATACCAAGACCATCTATCCAATAATAGACGTTGATATCCTTACGATTGCACATTAAACTCCTCACTGTCTTAAAACTATTGTACCAATTGTTGAAGCTACTCTCATTAGCGTTCTTAGAAAGAATGATTTTTTTTACATCTTCGCTATATTCATTGGTAACCTTAGCCTTCTTGTAGGCATCGATGTAGGATAAACACCATATTTTGTCGTCATCCTGTGTGCCAAAGGTAGGTTTCAAATAAGCATATAAGTCAGGGTATATTTCAGCAATTTCATTTTGAGTAATGAGCCTATTTTTCAACCATTTAATAATAAGACGTTTTTCGGCGTCTGTAGTGGCGGAAACATATTTAAGAGCTGATTTAGTACCAAAATGCTCTTCCGTTTCTTTTAATTTTTTCTCTATCAGTTCTTGAACCTCATCTGGTAACACTATGTTTTGAGATTGGGCTTGGCGAAGACCTTCATTACGTTCCTCAAGATACAATTCTTGATCGTCAAGCTCGAAAATAGTCAAGAGTAGGTTCTGTACAAACTCAGAGTTGTTATAAGTAGAGCAACTCTTCAGCACTTGACAAATGTAGCCCTTGTTGTTAAACTTATATATATAGTATGCGCTAAGTAACCAACGATTATATGCATCATGGCTTTTAAACCAGGTCTCATAGAATACTTTATAGTCTGTGAGGTCATAAATGCCAAATTTTGAATTAAAGAATATATTAAATTTAAAGTTGTTAGCATCTATTTCTGTAGCAAGTTGTGACCAGAATTCTTCGTCTTCAGGCCTGTATTTAACCATATTTAAAGAAAAACCAAGACCTGCTGTCAAAAAGTCATATACATTGTGACAGATGATGTACTCGAAAGCGTTATCGGGCTGAGCATAATCAGCATTTGTAAAAATAGCTTGTGAAGTACAGATAATTGTCTGCTTGACGTCTTGTTTTTTCCAGATTTGAAGCCATTCCATTGCATTGTGAACAATAGTTGCTTTACGTTCAAGTCCTTTTACATTGTAAGTCGTAGAATCAGTAAGGATAAGCTTGTAATTTAACTGATGATCGGAGTTTTTAAGATACCACATTATGCACTGAGGATTGTTGGCATAACGAGACATTTTTCCATATAGACCCACTATTGGAATATATATACGTCGGTGTTCTAGATAATTTCTATCATTGTTTTCAACTCCTTTGATAGTTGAAATCAAAGAGTCAAACTCATGACTGGTCTTGTTGTTATAGAAGCGAGCAAGCTCTGAGAATGGAGTAATAACAGTGTCACGGTCACAGTTCTTGCAATAATTAAGGATTTTATCGGCTAGGGTACTATAAGTTACAATTACATCCGGAGAATCTTTATTTAACCATAAATCAATACTCTGAAAGTACAACGACTTAGAGGTTTGTCGTGAAACAAACTCGCGGCAATCACGAAAGTTGTCAAAAAGGACAAAACGAATCGGATAACGGTCAGCAACAAACGCGCCATTAATCGGATTTGATTTATCTGTCTCAACAGCCTTCATCAAAACATCTATGTCAGTGAATTGTTGAAGCATTATTTTTAGTTGTTCAGAATGATGTCAAGAATGATATCATAACCTAGATTTATAAGGCGTTGTAGTATACTCTTAGCTTGATAGATCTCAGTAATGCTATCAACTTTATCAAGCGCACTTTGTCTTTTTTGGTCATGAATAGTGGATGAATGTAGCGGGACAGGTGAAGGAATAGGAATCTGGCCTGGAATTGGTGTATTAGAAGTAGGTTGATTCTTTGTGGAAACACGCCATTTAAGCAACGCATTGATCACCTCGGATTCGTTCCACATGCCCAGTTCTGACTGAAGATTTTGGCTAATGTATTGGAATGCATTATCAAACTCATCATCTTTGAGTTTTACGTTCTTCTCCGTCTGCAAGAAGAAGAGAAATCCCTTGCGAAAATTATCAGGAGCGTTAATCAGATTCTTAAATTCGAACTCATAATTCTTAATTCCTTCAAGCGTGTCGAGAAAAAGACTCGGATTGGAGGATCCAATATCTACGCAAATAGAATTGATGTTTTCAACTAATTTTTTTAGTTCAGGCTTGGCTATTTCGTCAGGAAGATACTTTAGAGACCAGAGAGGATATTTCTTATCTGGGACATATGAATGAGTAATTACCCAGCGTGCATTCTTTAAGCTACTGATTTCAGATATTCCTTTATAGTTGGTTAAGTTAAAAATCCTAATAAAGGATTTGCAAAGTTTGCCCTCTTCTGGTGTTTCAAAGCGGAAAGTAACTTTTTGTGAAGTCTTACCATTTTCCCACGATTTAAATACTTCGACCACATCTTCTACAAGATGTTGCGCCTCACGAGGTTTGCCATTAAGGTCAAATATTTTGCCAATATATGGACGCATAGCGAAAGCCAGCATTCCCATGCCCGCATGAGAAGGGAAAAGACCATAAGGTGGTCTAGTAAGTTCAATGAACTTTTCAGACAGATTGAAGTTATTGGACTTATCTGCATATTTAATTTTTTTCTCTACAAACTGACTAACTTTGAGAAGCGGATGCTCTGGGTTAATATCTGTTTTCCAGGTAAGGTCTTCGTTGACACTATCCTGTAAAAGGTACTGAATATGATTAGCAGCACCTTTGCTGCGGTCTAGAATCTCCTGTTTTGTGTTATAGGAAAGAATATTCTTTACGGTCTCTTTTGCAAACACCTTGTTCCAATATGTCTTAGAAAATTTAACTTTTATGAGTTCCAGAGACTCAGGGCCTGCAGAAAAGATTGTCGGTGCAATTGTTGAGTTAATAAAAGTTGGAAGCTTCTGCACTGACATATTTATAGGCTTGCCATTGATGTAAGTCTCGAATACGCCACGACGAATTTCCTTAATCCATTCTTTCAACATATCAGAGGCCAATTTTGAATGCGACTGTTGTTGATCGGCAAAGCCGTGCTGTTGAGCACATTTGGAGTTTGCTTGGTATTCAATGAATCTATTATAATTTGCGTCAGTGAGAACACTGTCAAAGACGATAAATGTAGTTGTATTAAAGCGAACGTCTGAGCAATTGCAGTTGGCAATATCCTTGAGCGTATGAAGTTCAGCGGTATTTCGAGCAACAAACATCGCTATGAAGAGTTCATAGTCTTTAGCATTCCTCCTACCATTCTCTATTTTATTAAGAAGAGTATATTCGTTTACATCAATTGAATAGAGTTGAAAACTATAAGGACGTGCAACGTTAGCAAGACACCTCTCAAATTCTTCATAAGCAACAGTACCAAAATTAATAACCTGAGCTGTAGTTTTGAAGTCAGTGAGCATCAGATTATTCTTTATATCTTCAATTTCATTAGGTGGGAGAGCTGAGAACTGAATAGAATACATTCCACCTGGAGCGCGTTGAACAATGCTATTCTCATTAAACCACGAGAGTATATTATCTACATTATACTCTATAGACGTACCTATGTAGAGATTCTTAATATTCTCTTCGCTCGGTGTAACTGTTTCGTTATTGGCAATATTATTAAGAGCATTCAGAAGCAGAACACTCTTGAAAACAGCGAGATAAGCTGAGCCTTCGTTTTTAACACGAAGTCGATAAGAATTAAAACGCTCTGTTATTGCACCAAACCTAGATACATTATCATAGAATTCCGTAACGACATAATCCCAAAGGTAATCAGCTGTAATAGTCTCTCTATTTAAAAATTTATTTTCATCATTGAGAAAGTTCTTGATTGCCTCATTCTCACCTAAGAACTGAAACACGCTTCGAGTAGATGAACCGGCTTCACGTGCATAATAAGTGGCAAGATTAGCAGTTGCCGGATGTACAGGGAACAGTTTTTTAATATCAGCAAGGGTTTCATTGGGATTGGAAGAGTCTTTTATAAAAGTATTTAGAATCGAAGCACATTTGTCATAGAATGGTGTGCTGATACTCTGAAGTTCTTCCTTTGTTCCAACCAGCTTAAACTTGCGCGACATAATTTTGAATGCAGAAGTAGGCTCCATATTGTATCGCATATAAATATACCTACCCTTAGTCTTTTCTCTTTCCTCTGCTTTAAGGGAGTTGAGTGCATCGGGATGAGAGATAAAGAAGAGGTAGGAGTTATTTTCTGTGTTCATCGTCTCGTCGGCAAGCCTTTGAATTTCAACAAGAATACTAAGTCCAATGTCTGATTTCATCACATCCGTAAATTCATCCCAGATTAGAAGAATTCCATCATAGTCTGTAGTTAGTGCAAGTTTGTTTTGAACCTCAAAAAACCAATCGCTTAGCATTTCGGTTTCGAGACGAATATCTATGCCTGTATCGCGAAGGACTTCCTTCACCCTACTCAGTGTCCCGGAATCTTGATTACTTAAATCTAAAATTAGTTTGTCGGTTGTTGGCGTAAAAGAAGAGAGCTTGGGATTCTTTTCCAAAATAAGTTCCCACATCTCGCTATTGTTTTTAATATGACTAACATAATTGTCAAAATCGGTCTTGACATCCAAGTCGATATTAGCTTTAAGAAGAGCTTTTTTAATTTCGCCTTGAATCTGGAGTGAAAGGTCATCCTTATGAGCAATTTTATTCTGACCGTACATAGTAACAGGAAAGAGCCTTTTTTTGCTGCGAAGATTAAAGATGGAGTTCTTTAGAACATCATAGTTAGGATTAGCATATTCCTCGTTTACGTATTCTAAAATTTCAGATACAGGATCACACAAAAGATGTTTAATAACAGCAGCAGCATGAGATTTACCGGTACCATAGGTGCCCTCTATCCAAAAAGACTTGTGTACATTTGTGTCGTTGTTGTACACCGAATTGATAACTTTTCTAAGAATGTCATTGAACTGTTCATTTGTAATAAATTCGCTCCATGCACCATCTTCTTCAGTTTGAATATTATAGGCAGCTTTTTGGCCTCTCAACTTAATGATATCAGAATACTTTGTAGTCATATTTTATCTGTTATTAATAAAGTAGTCAATAATTACTTCACGGTAATAAGCACAAATTTCCTTGTCTAATAATAAATCCCAAAGAGTATTATCAAGGTACGCATAATCAACATAATGTCTCATTTTGTTCTCGGTTGGAACAAATGAACCTGGCATTAGCTTCCATCGTATGTGCCAGAAATCGTCATTTGAAAGATAATAGTAAGGTTTATAGACTGGTGTTATCGATTGTCCTGGTAAATACTTTGCCCATGCCACATCATATGAATTTTTTAGCTCTTCATTATAATAGAACTGATTAGAAAGTATTGCTCCAGACTCTATAAGATCTAGAATGGTCAAAATAAAAACAGGTTTAGCGTTTACAACAAGACCGCCCCTTATAACGCTTCGGCGAATTTGGAGCATAAGTACTCTATAAAATTCAACATATGGAGAATTATGAGGCATTATTATAGCAAAATGTTAAGTATCGTTTCAGATGATAAATCATCACGTAACGTGATGTGGTCTAGTCCCATATTTAGTTCTGCAATGAGTATTCTATTTTTGTCGCTATTTAAAGAGCGAAGCGCCTTTTCTAACCCTAATTTAGAAATACCAAATTCCTTAAAAAGCCCGGTATTAATATCATGTGAATATAAATCTGAAACTCGGTATGAACGAATCCCTTTTTCTTCAGCAAACTTATAAAGAGAATAGGCAATTGCTTCACGAGATACATCCTCAACGGGTTGTTTTCTGTATAGCACTTTTCTTCCACTTAAAGTATCAATTTTTGTTAGAAGTCCCATCTTTCCAATAGGACTCTCATTAAATGTTCGGAATAATGCGTAAACAATGTTTTTTATTGTTGTCTTATTGTCTGCTGGATAATCTGTCTGAACCATATTACGAATTTCTTCATCTGTAAATTCTTTATTCCAGCTCACCTTTTCCTTATACCATCTAGCTATTGGTGAGCCATATGTTAGATTAATCCAAACTATTTGCCAAACGACATCTGGGACATCCATATAAATCTCAGATAGCTTTCGACCAAGAGGAGTTATCTTCTTTGTTTTTGCGTCATTAATAATTCCAGCCTGAACCATCCATTTAACAAAACTTGGAAGTTGCTCTTTCGGATGAAGACCGTGACTATTGTCATCAAAATATGAATCGACAGATGTCATATAAAATTCTAGCCAAGAGCCTCTCAAACCAAAATTGTTGTAACTAATTAATTTCATATTATTTGTGTTTGTATTTCCCGTAACTATTAAAGAATCAGCAACTATGCAACCATGATTGTGAAACAAAAGACATTTCTTACAATGAGTACAAAGTGATTTGTCAATTCGTGCTTCTGGAAGTATGAACAATGCTCCAGTAGGGCACTCAACTTCACAAGACTCACAATTTATGCAATATGTTGCCTTATAAAGTGCTCTTTTTACAAATCCTTGAAAAACTGGATCTAGACCGGTATTAGGAAATACTATAGTCCAGACATTATTATTATGTGTAATTTTGAATGAATAAATTGTGTCTTTATATTTGATTTCGCCATCCCCCCCATCAAGAGATAAATTATATACACCTATAGCAGTGAACCACGTTGTTATGGTTTTTTGGGGGTTAAAACAAGTGATTCTCAAATCAGGTCTTGTGGAGTTAATTTCCATATAAGACTTATCCTTTAAGTCTCTACCACCACCTCTACGCTTCCAATTGCCACGTTTAATGTATTCAGCCCTATCTGGTATACCAGCTTGTTCTGTGTTTTTCTCAATCTTATCTAAAAAAGGACGTACAGATTCTGTATACTGTGTATTTACGACCATATCATTCCATTCTGATGAAAAAGGGCAAACCAGGCATCCAACTCTTGTCATACCCTTACGGTATGAAGTATTTATGGGCAAATCATATTTAAAAAGATACAAGAATATCTCTGCTGTATTCCAATGAAGAATTGGGCTTGCGTTGATCACATTTGAATGTTTGACACCTTTGCCTATACGGTTATAATTTGAACGACGAGTACTCTCTTCTGCCCTAACTCCATCGAAAGTCAATACTTTTCCTTGCTTGTTTGTTCCTGGGAGTTTTAACGTTCTATATAAAGGTGCTGTTTTCATGATTGAACAGCACCATCTATGAGTATTACTTGGTGTGCCTATCTTATCCCAATAATCAAGAACAGGAGCGTGATTGGCAGCCGTTAAAAACTTGAGATCAGGAAATTTTCTACTATAGTGCTTTTGTACCTCTTTATAAAGACTAAGAGAGGTAGGTAATTCATATCCGGTATCAGAATATATAACCTGAAAAGCACTTGGGGGTATAGCTCTGGTGCATAGGTCAAGAACAACTTGTGAGTCCTTTCCTGCAGAGAAGGAAGCTATGAAAAAATCAATCTTAGTTGTTTGAAATATACGCTTTCCTTGATCAATCGCTTCATCTATTGGCATTATATCAAAACTATCACAGTCTTGCTTAACAATTGCCATTTTCTGCTTGGTTTTCCTCTCTTGTTTTTCCTTAAGTTTCTCAACAATCTGATTAGCGGGTACTCTTTCAAAACTCTCAGAAGCTGCACTATAAGCAAGATATGTATCGCGGATAAAATCAATGGCTTCACTCTCTATCAAGAACATAGGGTCTTTGTTTTTTTGAAGCATCGCCTTAATGTTTATTGGTTTTAGCTTACGAGGCTTTATTCCATCAGCGTAAGTAACCTTTGGTGGGTCATAGATATTTGCTCCTGAAACTTCAAATAAAAATTCTCCACGATAAAAATATCGCTTGTTGCAAGCCCACATAATCGGCTCTTCACAGCATGGATAACTCCAGCCATCATCAGTGAGCTTGAGTAAGTCAAGTTCTTCAAAAAACACTGGACGAGGGGACACAGATAGCGCATCTTCAACAACACGTAGATTCAGTTGAATTCCTCCTGTCGACTTGTCCCAAGTTATCTTATACATTCTATTCTCCTTGTCTTTTAAGCATCCTCTTTTGAGATGCATTCATTCAAATAATCAGCAAATGGAGCCAGCCACTCATTTTTCCAAGAATCAGTGTACTTGTCCTTATTTAGGTAATTTTTCAAATTTCTTTTCAACCAAATTTCAGTATCTTCTTTCGGTTCTACGCTAGTAAGATATGTTTTTTCTCCCAAAGGCAAACCGTATTTTTGCGCCACATGCGCAAACTGAACTTGCCACTCATAATCGCTCTTATCAATTTTGTACTTACCATAATTCAGCATAATTTTCTCAAAATAAGTTCGAGCATGACTATCAAGAGAACCTTTAATGTACCGTGATTCTTGTTTCATCCAAAATCTACACAGGTCACTTTCTTCTTTTGCATAACCCGATAAGAAAGGAAAGCGTTGGTGTGTTTTGACAAATTCGAGAAACTTAGGGTACCAGATGCTGTTGGCTTTAGCTGTTCTAAAATCGCTCTCAAGTGGGAAAAAGTTCTCTGGATACGATCTGTCAGTATAACCTAAATATCGCTCACCATCATTGTAATATAAAAGGATTATCTTGTCTTGATCAAGACTGATGTTAGAGAGGATATTCTGTTCATTAGTTTTCGGACGTAATTGTATTACATATTCAATGATTGTTGCTAGTAAAGCAATTTTATCAGGCGTTGAGTCAATATATTCCTGAACAAAAGAGCGTATTGTTCCACCTCTCATTTCCGGTAGATTCCACTCTGCGAGAGCATAGGTGCTAGTTCGACCAATTGGAAGAATGTTTTTGTTCCCGTTAACAGAACCACGCAGACTACTTTCTATAACATTTCTTTCTGGATATTGATATATATACTCTTCTATAATTTCTGTTAAAGTCATCGGCCGACCTGCTGCACGAAGAATCTCTTCAACTATGACTTGATTAGTCTTATATGTATTTGCAGGGAAAATCACGTGGCTGTAGTCAACTTCAACAGGGAAATGCAGGTAAAGAATTGTTCGGCACGTAGTATCAATATCATGCATCTCTTCTTCACAATGCCTAACCTTGAGGTGAGTATCTATGAGATTCTTGAGTTCGACTCGTTCTTCATTCATTCTTTTTTCCAACATTCTCTTGTCCATATCTTGTATGAATGCCTCAAAGTCAAATAGATGGGTAAGCGCAGTAGGAACAATAATAAGATACGGTTCTAGGTTGAAATAACCACCGATACTTTTAATAGGGTCACCAATTAAAGTCAAGTCATCAAATGTGCTTCCAAGCACCCAGCAGACAAAGTTATGATTAAAGTTAGTACCTTCGGAAGCATTGACATTATCCTCTACATGAGTCATCTGATATCGATAGGGATTATCATTAATGAAACCCAAATTGTAGTAAGATTTGAAGTAATCTGGTAGTTTATTAATAAGATTGTTCCGTTTCTGGCGGACACGCTCTGGCGTAAGTTGAATGATTTCAGCAACTTTATGTCTATTTGGTAATTCTTGATCCTTATAAATGATTAGACTACCATCAATTATGGCTTTCTCTTCCTCAGGACGATTATCAAAATATAGTTGAATAGCAGTAAACAGCGGGAAATAGCCCAAAAGTACCTCTTTATCCTTCAATATTTGCATTGCATTATCAGATAGCCCTAATACAAAGGGGGAAGAAATCAAATGACTCCTAACCTTAATAGAAACAGATTCTTCATCAGGGAACTGTTCAATAAATTCCTTTGTACGAGCGAAAAAGTCTTTTATTTCAGGTTTGGACTTGCGACCAATAGTTGGAATTGTATTGATGTAATTAGGATCACAGATACGCTCATAGAAAGTTGCAAGAGAATTATTGCATTCCCTTAGGAGGTAGATAATGCGATTTTTAGATCTAGAGGATAGGTCTTCTATTTCAGATAAGACTATTGGAAGCATTTCATCGATGTTATGGGGAAGGCTAATAACTTTGGACTCAGATTTATTATCCGGTTCAGTAACTGCTCCAGTCAATATATCCATAGGTGCATACTGACGTAGAGTTTCCCGTAAATTAAGAATCTCATTGAGCGTAAGATGACCGCAATTACGAAGCTGTCTGATTTCTTTGATAGATGCTGAAAAGAAGTTCTTGAAAAAATGCAACTTGTCAGGAAAGTTAGCTCTCCAGGAATTTAAAACATTGATAGTACGAACTTTTGCAGACGAAAGAAAAAAGTTATATAGATTAACAAATGAATCCAACGAGTTGCTTTCGTAGATTTCATCATTATTAGTAACTAGACACTCTTGACGATTTTGCATTTATTCAATTTCCTGTTTATATAGCCTCTGTGCATATATCATGAGATTAACAAATTTAAAAATTTTTATTTGAATAGCACAATAAATCTATAAATAAGTGCAAGTGAATGAAAAATAGTAATATGTAACAAGTAACTTTGCATCGACATATTTTGGTAAAGTAAAATCGACACTTTATGTATTCCGGATGATATCCGTTCACTGTATATAGCGCTTAACCGGTACCAGTGTTAGCGGTCAAATAGGTACCAAGATAATGCTTGAAAGGATACCGGTTCGGAGGTGTAAGTATAAGATAAACATATTTTTTAAACAGTTTTCTTTAGCGCTTTAAGATTAAATCTTTACATTTGCGTATACTAACTAATAATTAATTAATAGGATATTATTATGTCATTGACTCCAATTAAAGGCACTTTCCTCTGCGATAGTTCCGAATCGGACCATGGTCTTGAAGCTCTTCTTGACTTTGAGATGTCATGGGTTTTGCGTGTATGTGCGAATCAGGAGGAGAAGGAGCGTCGCCCAAAACTATTTTATCAGTGCAATGTAATTCTTCAAAAACTACTAGATCTGCCGCCTTCCAATTATACAGTACGAAGCGTAAAAGTATGGAAACAATGGTGGAGAATTGATATTTGGTCTGAAATTATCATTGATTTCGAAGGTAAAGAACAGCGTTATGTCCTTGTGTTGGAGAACAAGGCATATACAATGATGAGGGGGCATCAAAGAGATGACTATCCTAAAATAGTGATGGATTATTATATCGCAAAACCTGAGTTTAAAAATTATGAACTAAGGCTCGGCGTTATAACTTTCTTCGAGCCTGATGTAGATGAAGAGTATTTCAACACCCTTGATCAGTTCTGTAAAAACGGTGAGCATAAATGGACTTTATTCTCTACTTCTGATTTGCCTGATTGGGATGTAGATGATGTCACTGAGAGTGACCTTTTTAACGAGTTTTGGTTCGCCAGATGTAATCTGGAACAATGATTATTTCTATATAGTAATAACCTTTTTCAAAACGACTTATACTGATAATCATTTTTGTGATTATAGCAACGTAAGCCTCCGACGAAGTAAGTTCATTAACACCCTATAACATGCGAGTGACAGCAACTTTCCTAAGTTTGCTGTCACTTTGCCGTTATTACGCTTAATTTGCTGCAAGTTTCCGTCAGTTGTTGCCACTTGCACTGAGTCGCACGCCAATCGCATCCCGCCATCTTGTTTCAGCTATTCCAAGTTTTATCTAGGTGTATCATATCAATGAGAATACCTTTTATACATCTTACAGTGAACAGAAATAGAAATTGTTGAGCATAGAGTAAGAAAATTTATTACTTTTGTCATTACTTAGATTAATGCAGAAAACCACTCTGCAAATCCAAAGTTTGTGCTATATGATAAATTCTGTCATATACAAAGACACCTATAATAATTGTCAATAAATTTAAATAATAAGTATGTCAAGTCAAAACTACTCTGTAAATCATTTTCTGGTTTCTAACTTATTGAGTATGGTTCAAATGAATGAAATTGCTGTGCCAGAGATTCAGCGCCCATTTGTTTGGGAACCAGATAAGGTTACTGAGCTAATTGATAGCTTATACAATGGTTTTCCTATAGGTTATATAATTACTTGGCAAAGCCCTAACATTAGATTAAAAGATGGAACTAACTCAGCCGGAAAGAAAATTCTAATTGATGGACAACAACGTATAACAGCATTACGAGCTGCTATTTTAGGAGAATCAGTTAAGAATAAAGATTATTCTGATTTGAAAATTCAAGTAGCCTTTAACCCTGTGGAGAAAAAGTTTGCAACCCTAAATGCAGCAATAAAAAAAGACCCTGTTTGGATAAAGGATATTGCTCCATTATTAAGTAAAAATAAGACTTCTCGAGAAGTTCGAAAAGAGTACTTGAAAGACAATCCATCTTTTGATGAGGATTATCTTGAAGATGTAATAGAATCATTAAAGGGTATTGTAAATAAACAAGTCGGTGTGATTGAATTATCGGGAAGTCTTGATATTGAAAAGGTTACGGAAATTTTCATTAGAATAAACAGCAAGGGCGTTGCTCTTAATCAAGCTGACTTCGTGATGTCTACAATCGCAGCAAACGAGACTTATGGTGGAAATATATTGAGGAGATGTATTGATCATTTTTGTGAATTAGCTATCCGTCCTGAGTTGTATTCTGCATTAATAACTAATGATAAGGAATTTGCTAAGTCGTCTTATCGTGGTCAAATTGAATGGTTGAAAGACGAAAAAGATGATCTTTATGATCCTTCATATGTAGATGTCCTTCGTGTATCTTTTACATCAACGTTTAATAGGGGGAAAATGTCGGACCTGGTAAGTTTGCTATCAGGACGAAATTTTGAAACAAGAAACTATGAAGAGGAAATAAAAGAGCAAACATACTATCAATTAATAAATGGTGTAAAATCATTCATTAATGAAACTAATTTCAAGCGTTTTGTAATGATTATTCGCTCTGCTGGTTTTTGTGATAGTAAGTTAATTCGATCACAAAATACCTTAAATTTTGCGTATATTTTATTCTTGAAGTTAAGAGAAATAAAAGAGAAACCGGAATTAATTGAAAAGTATGTTCGAAGATGGTTTGTTTATTCTATTTTAAGAGGTCGCTATAGTTCTTCTCCTGAAAGTAACTTCGACTACGATGTAAAACAAATTGATAATAATTTTGGAAACTACTTAGCCGAGGTTGAATCCGCTGAGTTATCTGATGCTTATTGGGACTTTGGAGCTGTACAGCAACTTAATACATCTGTGGCAAGTAGTCCAATATTTAATGTTTTCTTAGCATCTCAGTGCTATCAAAACCGTAAAGGATTTCTTTCTAAAGCAATAACTGTACAAAATATGATTGAGCAAAGAGGAGATGTTCATCATATTTTTCCTCGAGAATATTTGAAAGAGCATGGCATGAAAATGTCAGAGTATAATCAAGTGGCAAATTATATATATACTCAAACTGAAATAAATATAGCAATTGGAAAGAAGGCTCCTAAGGAGTACCTTGGATATGTTAATGATATTCAATGTAATGGTGGCGGAACAAAATTTGGTGGCATTATAGATAAAACTGAATTTTTAGAAAACATCAAGGATGATTGTTGTATTCCGGAAGAAGTAGTGTCTATGACTTTTGATGATTATCAGGATTTTTTAGAAATGAGACGAAAGTTAATAGCAAAACGACTTAAGGAATATTATTTTTCTCTATAGCTATTATCTATAGATCACGATATAGTACATTTTCTGGAGCATACCCGTTCACTGTATATAGCGCATAACTGGTACCAGTGTTAGCGGTCAAATAGGTACCAACCTAGCGCTTGAAAGGATACCGGCTCAGAGCAATTGTACCCGGAATCAGAAAATACAGTAAAATCGGTAATGCGAGTGCAGTAAAAATGGAAACAAGAATACGTATGTCTTTAAATCGCCCTTAAGTATTGCGGCATAGCCGGCTTATGCAGTTTCCAAATGACATTCATCGGGTAATCGTCGTGAGATGAAACATATTGCACTTGACCGAAGCAATGGAAGGGAGATGTGTTGCCAAAGCCGTCTTTCTTCTCTTCGCGAACAAATAGAATTATCTTATTATTTGTTTTAGACTGTTTGGTATAGCGGTGACCACCTTTATTGTCGTGAGAATCAGTGTTCTGCGACTGCCAATGGAAATAATTCTCGTTGATAATGTAGTCGTTATATTGTGTCGATGGAGAGAAGTCCTTCTCCGATTTATTAAGCGTTACAAATAGCAAAGTAGCGTTATGCTCAGGAAGGTTAAATACGCCGCATGCCGCTCCTTGCATTTTTTTGTCTGCAGTTTGCCTGCCAACCAATGTAAAAATATCCTCGCGAGTATAACAACCATAAAGTTCCAGTCCTGGAATAATATTCGGACCTAATGGTACTGTCTTAATATTCAAATTAGCCAATAAGTAAGAAACAATCTCAGAAATTTCTTGTTTAAAGCAAGCATATTTTGGATTATGTATTAGTTCAAGTGCTTCATTAATAGAGCTAAATCCCGCCTTGCTAATACGATCTTGAAATAGGGCATAATAAAGCATAAGCGCATAAGCATTGTTAGCTTTATCTAAATGTACTTTCTCGCCTGCAATAAACCGTTCTACAAAGTGAAGGAAAGAGCTTGTATTATGGTAGAGTAAATTAGAGATACCATTCTCCAAGCGTTTGGTTATCGCATCATCGATATATGAAATACGACCGGCGTCACGCTTGAGTGATGACCAGCATTTCTTGCCTTGGTATAATACTCTAATATCTTGCCCGTTGTTTTCAAGGAACTGTGATAGAGTCGGCAGTGAAGGATAGGTATTAATCTCTCTAATAATGCGATTTTTATTATAAATAGCACTTTGGATATTATCGAGGATATATTGTCGAGCTTTCTTCTCCATCACAATACTACAGCCCATAGGCAATTGCGAAAATCCCTCTTTTATCTGATTTAGGATATTCTTATCCGGATGAAGTGTTAACGCTCGGAAACGACTCGCAAAGTCATATTTCTGATTAGCTTGCGCCACAAAATCGAGCACTGTAAGTTCGGTTTTACCAACCGATAGGCGCAAGCCTCGTCCCAGTTGCTGTAAAAAGATGGTTAAACTCTCTGTCGGGCGCAAGAAGAGTACCGTATCAATCTCCGGAATATCCACACCCTCGTTGAAAATATCAACTACACACAAATAGTGAAGCGTTCCCTTGCGTAGATCCTCAGCGAGTTGTTTTCGTTCTTGAGAAGGTGTATCTGATGTCAGACTACGTGCATTGAAGCCATATAAACTCAACTGCTCAGCCATAAAGTCTGCATGACGTTTATTCACGCAGAAACAAAGTGCTCGACAAGTGTATTCGTCAGCTAAATATTTGTGCAGTGCATCGACTATGAGTTTAGCGCGAGCCTTAGCGCATAATTTGTCTGCAAGACGCTCAATATTATACTTTTGACCGCTCCACAAATTATCATCTCTAAGGTCAGTATTATCAGAAATACAGAAATATTGGAATGGTGTTAGCAGGCCCGCTTGCAGTGCTTGTGGTAATCGAATTTCAGCACTAATGCGACCTCCAAAATCCGGGCGCAAATCGCGGCCATCCATACGCTCCGGTGTGGCTGTAAGACCAATCAACAGTTGTGGCTTAAAATGGCTGAAAAGTTTACGATAACTATCTGCTTGGCTATGGTGAGCCTCATCTATAACAATATAGTCGTAAAAATCAGAATCTAATAGGTCGAAAAACTCTTCGAAACGAGAGTTAAACATCGAAATAGATACAAACAGATGCTCATATTCACTTTCCTCCTGTGGACGATTATCGCCGACCCATAGAGTTCCAAAATTCACATCTTGTAACACACTACGATAAGTATTCAGCGATTGCCTAAGAATTTCTTCTCGATGAGCTGTAAATAAAATACGAGCTCTTTTATTAGTCCTGGTAAATTCTTGATAGTCAAAAGCAGATATTACGGTTTTACCCGTACCTGTTGCGGCTACAATCAGATTTTTGTAATTCTCTCTTTCTTCACGTTCTACACGCAGTTTATCGAGTATTTGTTTCTGATGAGGAAATAAAGAGTAGCTCTGATATATGATTCCTGTGGCTTCCGGCTTGTATGTATTACGTTTTATTTCCTTGTTAAACTTTTCAATACCCCCAATACTGAAATCCTCAAAATTGGGGCTATTCCAATACATCTCGAAAGTTGCCAAGGCGGTCTTTATGATATGCGGATTCTCAATGCTTGTGACACGCATATTCCACTCTAAGCCATCACTTTGAGCTGACTTAGATAGGTTGGATGAGCCAATATAGGCAGTATTCATTCCGGAGTTTCTGACAAAGATATACGACTTGGCATGAAGACGCTCTATATCTGTATTATATGAAATTCTAATCTCAGTATTTGGAAGCTCTGCCAACTGTTCAATAGCTTTAGCTTCAGTAATACCACAATAAGTGGTTGTGATTATGCGTAAACGTGTTTCCTTTCGGTTACAAAACTTTTTAAGATCTTCCATCAAGAGACGAACACCCGAAATTCTGAGGAAAGATATTATAAAACATATTTCATCGGCGCTTGCAATTTCGCGACGTATTTCCTCACCTAAAGACAGCGCACTACTCCCGCCTGTAAAAAGGTTGCTGACACGGAAACCGGATATGGGGCGAATAGTCTTAGAATTGCTCTCAGTTTGCAAAGCAGATTGTTGTTGGCTCATAACCTCCACGAGCAGGTCAGATGGCTTTTTAATCTGCTTATCCTCAATTAAGCCGGCATCTATCATTATCCGATTGACAAGATTTACGCGATCTTGCTGTCCCTCTATATCTTCAAGCTTCTGACGAATTGCCTTCGCAAGATAATCAGCCAAGATTTGCGGTGATTCCGCCTCATCTATCGCTTGCTCCACGCATACCAATCCCGACTGCTCGGCATCGTCCATACGCCTTTCAGTCTCTTGATTAATGATGTGTTCGTATATTCCTTTCTTTAGCATAATTTTTATGATTTATCTAAGCTATTTATACATAGCTGTCATGGTTTACAGCAAAAAATCCAGACACTGCCACGAAGGGCGAATTTGCCAAGAATGGCCCTTTATTACTTGCTTAATTCTTTTATGAATGACTGCGGAAGAGCTACGTTAGGCAGTTCCAGCGCATTCCGGAAAAGAGGCGCTATTTCGTGATCACTGAATCCGGCAATACCGCAACCAATCCTTGTGACATAGAATAACAATTCTGAATGGAGACGTGCGTAGTTGATAAAATCTTCTACGTACGGCTTAATCGTATCTACACCGCCCTGCATCGTAGGAATGGCGTAGCATTGTCCTGTGGGTCCGACCCCGACACCCCACTCTGCACCGAAGTTCTTATGAGCGATACGCGCAGCGCCACCAGCATGGGCGCCGACAAGGTTGCTTCCGAACACGAATATCTCATTTGGTTCGAGGTGTTTGATAAAATCGGGTGTAATCTTTTGTTCCATATCAATAATTCCGGTTTAAATCTTTTGTACTTTAATTCAGAGAAAGTTACTTGATTGACATGTGTTACAATGCAAATATGCATTTCTTTAAAAAAACAAATTTATTCGAGAGTAATAGACTCAAGAAATGGATTATTAAAGAAAATTCCTGAAATTTGTAATTGATTTGCCTGAGGCTATCTCAAAATGCAGTTCAGCTATCCCAAGATCAATTTCGGTGTATCCAATCAATGAGAATACTTTTCTTGCTGTCACTTTATCTCCGCCTTTGTACTCGAAGAAGAACTTCTGCTGGTTGACTGCAGTAGGGGCGAGCAGGGCTGCGTTCACTCCATCATTGAACCATTTCGGCGTGATGCCGCTGACATTGCTCACATCTTCCGGCTTCTTGCTCCTGCGACTGACGCCTTGAGTCTCGCCGTATCCAAGGGAAATATAGCATACTATCTTTTCATTCTCTCCAAGCACATAAGTATCGGGAATCTTGCTATAGGACAATCCCACCCAACAAGTGTTCAAGCTCAGCTGCTGCGCAAACAGAACAAGCTGTTCTCCATAATATCCGGCCCTCTCGTTAAGGTCTTCAGCTTTTCTTCCGGATATCACAAGATAATTGTTCACGCCTCTGAACTTTCCGTACTTTGCTAACGGACCTTGGAAAGCCTTCGGCTCATTGAGAATAAGTTGGATGTGGAGGTCTCCGGCGGCGTTTATCTCATCTATCTTGTTTTTAAGCAGATGAGATGTTTCTTCGGAAATGGGAATATCCTTGTAAGCCCTTACCGAATGCCGGGCCTCAATCGCTTCAATTAAAGTCATATTCTTATCCATTTTTATTCTCAGAGGTGTAGTTGTTCATGAGAGCGGCACATTAACGAAGGGTGCGTTTCTTCCCGCCCCACGGGTCCCAATCCCAAGTAATGCCGAAATTATCGTATTCTTCTTTTGTGATGGGTTCGAGGAAATTGTGGACACCATAACTCGGAATGCCCCAGGCCACATCATGGTCTTTGCCCACTCGTCCCTCTTTAAGGTTGTCAATCTCTTTAATATACCTGACACCGTTATCATCCTCCCGGACTACGGCATCCGCTTCATAATTGGCAAAGTATTTCATTTTTTTGAGTTATTAAAAAGTTCTTCCGTGGTCAGCCACTCGCATCCCACCATCTTGTTTCAGATGCCATTTCTTTTCGAAAAAGCCTTGTCCGCTGCCGGAAGAACTTAAATAGTTATAATGATTTGCAAATATTTATTGAGAGGGGATTTAGTTTCCATAAATCTTCCGTTTTGTGGCATTAACCTCATTAAGGAAATACTTGTTCCTGATAGATTTCATCTCAACTAAATCAATATTCCGCTTCAACAGGTCTTCAAGGGCATACTTGAAGTCGAAATAATTGTTAAAATAATCATACTTGACTGGAGACTCAAACACTACAAGAAAGTCAATGTCGCTATCTTCGTTAAATCGGTCAGTTACGGCGGAACCGAAAACATGCAGACTATTGACATTGTACTTGATGCACAATGCGTTTATAGAATCAATATGACTATCTATGTATGACACAAAGCAAAGATATGGAATTTTTTCTTAGAAAGAAATAATCACGAATTAGATAGCATCTGTTTCCCGATAGAAAACCTTTCGAAAAAGCCTTGTCCGCTGCCGGAAGAACTTATGCAATTATAATGATTTTTTAGATAACATTTGCAAAATAAAAAACGCCCTCCAAGTATGCTGTCTTGCGACGCGCCTGGAAGGCTTATTATCTCTTAGTTAAAAACTTTCTTTATGGTTTTGCGAATGTAAGAATCTTTTTTGAAAAAAACTAAATTTTCCCTTTTAGTCGGCCGGATTATTATGTATCTTTGTCTAGCACCGGTCATATTATCCGGTATTTTTTAAAAAAAATTGTCAAGAGTTTAGTTGTAACTTAACTTTTTTATGCCTAAATTTGCACTCCTAAATATAGAAGCGGTTGAAGGAAACCAAACGTTTGAAAAATTGCTCGTTGATGGCATAGCTCCGTTTGATACGTTTGAGAATAATTTGGAAGCCAAAGATCGAAGAAGTTTGGAAAAAATTTACTTCTATATGAATGAAGTTGCCAACAACAGAACGTTGCCAAACACTAAGTTTAAGGATGTCACGCCCAAGAGAGAGAAAGTGAAGGAATATGAATTTAAAGATGGCGATTTGCGTGTTTATGGCATATCGAAATTTAGTGGAAAGATAATTATTTTGGGCGGGTATAAGAATCAACAGAAGAAAGATTATCGAGCATTCCGATCTCTTAAGAAACAATATTTGAATCAAGAACTAACCAAAACCAATAACAATGAAAAGAGCAGAACTCCTAAAAAGTGAAGGCTACTGGATAGCTAAACTTCAGACTGATCTCTATAGAGAGCTGATTTCTTTTATGAAGAGAACCAACAGAAACAGCTCTCAGCTTGCTGATTATCTTGGTTGTAGTAAAAGTTATATATCACAGCTTCTTAATGGTAATTTTGACCACAAATTGAGCAAGCTAGTTGAACTCTCTCTTGCAATCGGAAAGGCACCGATTCTTGAATATAAGGATATATCAGGATATGTCCTTGAGAATGATAAAACTTATTCATCTGTCATTGTTTCATCAAGTAAAAATTCAAAGAGTAATATGCCTGAGAGTTACTTCACTACTAAAAATTGTCCATCATTCTCCATAAGCGTATGATACGTACGATTCCATATAAAATTTCACATATAGAAACAGTCCAGTTTGCGATATTTCCTGATAATTTAGTTAATGGTCAGGATGTGCTTGTGAATACGAATTGCGGATATAATGTTAGTTCCGACTTAAATCAAGTTAGGAATGTCATCAGCGTTAATTATACCCAAAATGAGAAGCTGCTGATGGTTGTGCAACTTGCATGTTATTATGATATTGCACCTGAAGGCGTAGAGGCAATCAAATCAGAAGGAAAAATTCCGGTTGATTTTCTACGTTATATGGGCTCTATTTCCATTGGCACCATTAGAGGTGTCATTCACGCAAAAACAGAGGGGACAGTTCTAAATCCCGTGGTAATGCCTCCGGTAAACCTTGAGGAAATGATTGAGAATGATTTAGTACTCTCTGAAACAAATCCGGTTGAACAAGAACAGAAAAAATAGTTTTTGAATCAATTTGGATGAACAAAGATTATCAGCATTTTCTCGCTTGTCTGCAAGGAAGAATCGAGGCGAACAGGATTTATACTGATGAACTTCGGACTTTCGCATGGGGGACTGACGCCAGTTTCTACCGTCAAATCCCGAAAGTCGTGATACGCAGCAAGGATGAGGACGAAATATCCCTGATTCTGGAGGCCGCTTCAAAATTCAGGATTCCTGTGACATTCCGTGCCGCAGGAACCTCTCTGTCAGGCCAGTCCGTAACGGATTCTGTGCTTGTAGTCGCAGGGAAAAACTGGGAACGCTTTGAAATCGGACCTGAGGCTGATACCGTTTCTCTTCAGCCTGGTCTTATCGGTGGCAAGGTTAACTCAATACTGGCTGAGTATGGAAGAAAACTCGGTCCGGACCCTGCATCCATAGATAGTGCAATGATAGGAGGCATCGTGATGAATAACGCTTCCGGAATGAGTTGCGGCGTTCATTCCAATTCCGACAAGATGCTGGTGTCCGCCCGTATCGTCCTGGCGGACGGAACTGTGCTGGATACAGGCTCGGGGGAGAGCCGCGAACGCTTCAAGAAGACGCATCCGGAATTTCTGGCAGCTCTGACGGCTCTTCGTGATGAGGTTTTGGCTGATAAAGAACTTACGGAACGTATCCGCTATAAATATTCCATCAAGAATGTAACCGGTCTGAATATACTGCCGTTGGTGGAATATGAGGACCCGTTCGAAATAATAGCTCATTCTATTGTCGGCTCTGAAGGAACCCTGGCTTTCCTCAGTGAGGTGGTCATGCGTACGGTGCCGGTCGATCCGCTGCAGGCCAGTGCGATGATTTATTTCCGTGACATCAAGGATGCGGCAAAGGCTGTCGTGGCACTGCGCAGTCTTGAAATCAATGCAGCGGAAATGCTGGACAGCAGGTCGCTCTCCGCAGTTCAAGATACAACAGGGAAAAACCTTACGGCAGTGCTTACGCAGGTCGTTGCATCTTCAGAGGATGAACTTCATGCCAGGATCGCAGCCGTGAGTGATGCATTGTCCGCCTTTGATACGGTAATCGGAGTTAATTTCTCTACAGACAAGGAGACTTGTGCCAGATATTGGGCCATACGCTCAGGAATATTTCCTATGGTTGGTGGAATGCGCAGACAGGGGACAACTTGCCTGATCGAGGACGTCGCGTTCCATATCGAAGACCTTCCCGATGCTACCGCAGACCTGTCGGCATTGCTGGACAAACACGGTTATGATGACTCGTGCATCTATGGTCATGCCCTCGATGGAAATTTTCATTTTATTATCAACCAGTCTTTTGACTCCGAATCCGAGGTCGCTCGTTATGAGGCGATGATACGGGATACAGCCAAACTGGTCGTTGAAAAATATGACGGTTCTCTTAAAGCCGAACACGGTACGGGACGCAACATGGCTCCTTTTGTACTCTACGAATGGGGAGATAAGGCTTTTGATGTAATGAAACGTCTGAAAGCAATCTTCGACCCGAAAGGCATACTCAATCCGGGCGTAATTTTCAATGATGATCCGCTCTGTTTCATCCGTGATTTCAAGGCCCTGCCGGTTTTACATCCCGGTGCCGATGCTCCGGTAGAGATAAATTCTCTGTTCGACAAGATAAACAAGTGCATTGAATGCGGTTTCTGCGAGGTAAACTGCGTTTCCTGTGGATTTACGCTGTCTTCCCGCACGAGGATTGCCACGATGCGTGAAATCACCCGTCTGCGTAATGACGGCAGTGATCCTGTACGTCTGAAAAAGCTTGAGAAACAATATGTTTATGCAGGTATGGACACCTGCGCCGTAGATGGTCTGTGTTCCACTTCGTGCCCTATGGACATTAATGTGGCGGATCTTACTCACGAACTGAGACGTCAGACAATAGGCGGTTTTGCGCGTGGCGGATGGAAGCTTGCTGCCGAGCATTACGGGGTTGTTAAAACGATGCTGCGCGGCATTCTGGGTGTGGCCCAGGCAGGAAGATTCGTGCTTGGAGACAAGGCTATGTCCGCATTGTGCTCCGGTCTTCACAATGGCATGGGCATTCCATTGTGGACAACGGCATTTCCCGGCCCTTATGCCTGTAAAGTGCAAAAAAGGGCTTGCCCGACGAATGAACAGGTGAATCAATCAAGACCGAAGGTGGTTTATTTTCCCTCTTGTCTCAATCAGATGATGGGTGCTTCAAAAAACGACTTTTACACGCGGCCTTTGGCAGATGAGACCGTTGCGTTGCTCGAAAAGGCCGGGTTTGAAGTCCTTTTCCCAAAAAACATGAAGAATCTGTGCTGTGGGATGATATGGGAAAGTAAGGGGATGCCTGATATTGCGGATAAAAAAACAGCGGAACTTGAAAAGGCGTTGCTCAAAGTTTCCGATAACGGTAAATATCCCATTTTATGCGACCAAAGCCCTTGCCTGCATCGTATGAGAAACCATATCAAGGCTTTGAGGCTGTACGAACCTGCTGAATTCATCTGGACTTTCCTGCGGGACCGTCTGACATTTACGAAATTGCCGAAGACTGTTGCCGTACACATCACCTGCACAACGCGGCAGTTGGGCCTTGCGGACATGCTTGTGAAAGTAGCGGGGCTGTGTGCTGAGAAGGTGGTTGTCCCGGAAGGTGTCGGCTGTTGCGGTTTCGCCGGAGACAAGGGAATGACCAATCCCGAACTCAATAAATACGCCTTGCGCAAACTCCGCGACCAGGTCTCCGGAATAGAAGTAGGCTATTCCAATTCCCGCACTTGTGAAATAGGCCTTCAGCACAACTCCGGCATCCCGTATTGCTCCATCATCTATCTTGTGAATGCCTGTACGGAAAGAACACACGAGTAATGCAAGGACGGAATAGGTTAAAGCCGCACTCTATTTCCCGATGCAAAACCGGCTGAATATAGTATCGAGCAGGTCATCTGTGGTAACGGCGCCGAAGATGGTGCCGAGTTCGTAGATGGCTTCGCGAAGGTCTTGGGCGACAAGGTCAGTGGGGGTTTTGCGATCGAGGCCTATAGAGACCTGACGCAAGGCGGCAAGGGCGCGCTCAAGGGCTTCGAAATGGCGTAAATTGGTCACTAAGGTGGCGCTTGCATTGTCGGTGGCAAGAGCACTGCGCTTCGCACCGCCGACAGCACCGGAAGCACCATTAACACCGCCATCGCTAACCGAAGCGCCATCAGTACCGGAAGAAGCTCCATCAGCAAGCCTACCCGAAACACCGCCGGCACCACCTGCCACCCCCTCCAAACTCCCCACCAGCCGGCGGCGAAGTTCATCGAGGCCCTCGCCGGTTTTGGCGGAAATATCCAAAATGGAAAAGCCGGAGGGCACTTCAAGTTCTTTTGAAACCAAGTATTCCGCAAGCCGCTCCGTAAGGGTTTCGGGGTCAATGTCATAAGTCCCGAAGGCAGGATATTTAATAGGTAGAATAGTATAGGAGCGGTCTTTTGTGGGGAATTTTTCGGGCTCTATCTTGTCGTAGGCATCCACCTTGTTGCGCACCAAGAGCAGAGTTTTTTCGGGGGAGACCCTCGCCACTATGGCGGCGCAATCTTTTTTCAGATTATCAAAAGGTATGCATCCATCCAATACGCCAATCACCGTTTCGGCCTTGGAAATACTCAAATAGGAGCGCTCTATTCCTATCTTCTCTATCTTATCGCTGCTTTCGCGGATGCCGGCGGTATCGATGAAGCGGAAAAGCACGCCATCCAAATTCAGCGTTTCTTCTATGGTATCGCGCGTAGTGCCGGGGATGTCAGACACAATGGCTCTTTCCTCACCCAAAAGGGCATTCAGCAGGGTGCTTTTACCGGCATTCACGGCTCCCACTATCGCCACCGGCAGGCCGTTTTTAATGGCATTTCCCGAGCGGAAGGAATCCACCAACTTTTCTATACGGGAGATGGCGGCCGAAAGCAGCTCTTGCAATTGCCCGCGATTCGCAAATTCCACATCTTCCTCGCTGAAATCGAGTTCCAATTCCATCAGAGATGCCAGCTCTATAAGTTTTTCGCGAAGCTCTTTCAATTCCTTGGAATATCCGCCTTTCAGCTGCCCTAAGGCAACTTTATGAGAGGCGGCGGATTCTGCGGCTATAAGGTCGGCGACTGCCTCGCTTTGCGCCAAATCCATTTTTCCGGCAATAAATGCCCTGCGTGTGAATTCCCCGGGTTCTGCCATTCTGCAGCCGGCCTTTACCAGCAATTCTAAAATTTTGGAGACTATGAAACGCGAGGCGTGACAGGAAATTTCAACAGAATCCTCTCCGGTATAGGAATGGGGGGAGCGGAAGATGCTCACTAACACCTCATCTACTTCGGGGATTATGCCGTATTTGATGGTATAACCCTGAGAAGAGCGTGCGCTTTCATCCTTAAAGGAGATTACGCTGTCGGTGAATTCAAGCGCATCCTTACCGCTTACCCTGATTATAGAAATGGCTCCGGAGCCCACCGATGTGGCCGGAGCACAGATTGTATCCTCTAAATGCTTCATTTTGCTAAGATACGAAAATTATCATTAAATTTGAGGGCTAAAAGCTTCCCGCAGATTATGATTCTAAGCATTCTTGATAACGACCTTTACAAGTTCAGCAC
>FZPS01000066.1_pt20 | contig 87126 bp, 80 predicted proteins | sample 1817821 | NCBI WGS metagenome assembly FZPS01 (sample SAMEA104158645, study PRJEB21678) | metagenome | place: Germany | collected 2015-04-21
TTGAGGAGATAACCTTAGCAAGGATAGCCAGCACGTTGCACCGGTTCTTTGCTAAGATTGCACAGACAGACCTGCTCATATTGGATGACTTCGGCATGAAGGTACTCGACGGCCAACAGTTACTGGATTTTATGGAGATCATCGAGGATAGGCATGGACAAAAATCCACGGTCATAGTGTCGCAACTGCCTGTTGCCGACTGGTATGAGGTTCTCAAAAAGAACACCACCGCAGCCGATGCCATACTGGACAGATTGGTGCACACTGCAGTACGTTTTGAGCTGAAAGGAGAGAGCATGAGAAAGAAAAAAAACTGCAAAACAGAGTGAAATTTAAAAAAAATGATTAACCTTGCACTGCCTTTGAGATGAAACAAGACAAAAAGTGAACGGATATCACCGATTTGGGTGGGTGGATATCAACCGTTTTTTGCAATTTCATTATTCAACGTAATAGAAGCCTTAAAAGAACCATCATACGAATATTTTTGAATTCTATTTCTGAAAGGATCATAAACCAGAACTTCCTTGTTTATTATGTCAATACTCCAATCTCTTACTGCCTGATATTCATTAAAAGCCCTGCCGGTATGACCAATACCATGCAAATAATTACCATTTAAATCGAAGACTCCTAATTGTTGTTGCAAATCTCCACTTTGCTCATTCGGAATATGCGAAAGAAAGATTAAGTCATCATCAATCAGCACCTTGTTGATTCTACCTACTAATCCATTAACAGAGTCATCCTTGAGTGTTAAGAATGAATAAGACTTAACCATATCATCCAGGTAATAGGTATTACGGGTTTCATCCACCTTCATCGCAGGAGATTCTTTTTCATTACATGAACAAATAACGCCAATTAATACAATTGAAAGAAAAGGGTAAAGCTTCATATACATCTGTTATGTTATTGTTAATAGTATGTTTTTGATTTATATGGTTTTGTCATCAGGTTTATCAAACTTATCAAGTGTGTTTGAAAATATTTGCTTTTTCGAAAAATTTTCAATCATGATTGAAAAATAATTCAACACAGAGGTACGTTTTTTAAGCATCTCAATCCAATCAATTTAGGTTATCCTTGTACATTTTCATGCAGATTGGTTGCCCTTAAAATGTAAATATTTTCCTCTCAATCCTATAGTCTTTTTTCAAATAATCTTAATTGTTCTCCATGTACATTGACATCTATGATTGACCTAAATCCTTGTTTTTCATAATAGTTACATAGCCCTTGATTGTTTGCACCACAGTCTAATCGCAAATATTGCTTATTATTTTGCCTGCACAAATCTTCAATCATCTTCAATATTTGGCAACCAATCCCTTGTCCCTTAAAAATTCTATCAATAGTAAATGAATGGATATATCCCGCATTTTCATCTCGAATGCCCCAGAATAATTCATCGGTCCATTGTAAACGGAACATAGCTATTGCCTGTGAGTCATGCATGACAAAATAAAATTGATTGGAATCAAATCCTTCCTTAATCCAGTTTGAATATAAATCCGATGGATTGATCCAATTTTGCCAATGATCAATACCCTTATCTCTCAGCCATATTGCAGCTCCCCTTAAGAGAGAAAATGCTTTGTCAATTTCCGATTTGTCAGCTAATCTTATTGTCAGGTTTTTCATATACGAATCATACCTTTTTCAGTCAGGCAAACTACTGACTACAAAATGTTTTATACGCGTTATCATATTTTTCTGTCATTTCATCAAAATTCAAATAATCTCTCATATTCAATTTCAGGTTCTTTCGCTAAATATAATCCTAATTGGTTTTTATCTTCAAATCCTTTAAGTTTTTTTCTATAAATATCGAATATTTGAGGATTCTCGATTTCAAATTTTCGTTTTTTAGAAATAATTAGAAATTCCTCTTCTCTATCAATACCAAGAAATCTTCTGTTGATAAGATTTGCCGCAATTCCTGTCGTTGAACTACCTGTAAATGGGTCTAAAATCCAAGCATTCTTTTTAGTGGAGGCTAATATGATTCTTGTTAATAAAGCTAATGGTTTTTGTGTAGGATGTTTGCCGCACGATTTCTCCCATGGCGCAATTGCAGGCAAATGCCACACATCTCTCATTTGAGTACCGCCATTTACGGTTTTCATTAACTCATAATTATAATAATGAGAGGATTGTTTACTTTTCCTTGCCCAAATTATAAATTCGGTAGAATGAGTAAAATATCGACAAGAAAGATTTGGCGGAGGATTTGTTTTTGCCCAAGTAATGCAATTTAAAATTTTGTATTCTAATTCGGTAAGCATTTGAGCAACAGAAAAGATATTGTGAAAAGTTCCACTTACCCAAATCGTTCCGTTATCAGTTAGATGTTCCCTGCAAGCCTTTAACCATCTTCGATTAAACTCATTATCTTTTTCAAAACCCTGCGATTTATCCCAATCTCCTTTGTTGACACTTACCATTTTACCACTTTGTACCGAAATGCCGTCATTTGACAAAAAATAAGGAGGGTCAGCAAATATCATGTCAAACTTAAATTTAAACTGCGACAAAAGATCGATGGTATCTCCATGAAGAAGATAGAAGTTTTTATCTGAAGATTTGAAATACAGTCTATTCATTGATTAATCGGAATTTATTCAATAAAAATGCTAAGTTAGTAAAATATTTTTATCATTAAAATATTCATAAATATCATATAATCTTACTAGTACTCCATAATTCTTACAATTGACCTAAAACTATCTTGAGAGTAAGTCAATGCAATTCTAAACTGCCTTTAATAAACTTCTACTAGGTGTTTAATATAATCTAATATCTCAGAATTCTCTTTATGATAATTTATGTTCAGTTATTCAAAAATATGCGTTATTTGTTATTATAGTTTCCTGCAAATATAATAAAATGAATGATACTTATTGTATGTTGTGAGGCTAAAATAATTAAAATATTTTTGAAATTATGAAAGAGGAAATATTAATAAAGTTTGGGGAGCGTATAAGAACCCTTAGAAAACAAAATAAATGGTCTCAAGAAAAGCTTGCTGAAGAAACAGGCTTTCATAGAACCTATATTGGTATGATAGAAAGAGGTGAGCGCAATCCTTCTTTGATTAGTATTAATGTTTTTGCAAAAACATTTAAAATGACAATATCAGAATTATTATTTTTTTAATATGGAGTATAATACAAAGTATTATTTCAATGGTAAATTACATCAACTAAAACCAAAAAGAGAAGCTATTCATACCTTTACAACTCCTGAAGGAGTTTTAATAGGTATTTTTCAAGGTTCTAGGGGTACACATCCGGATTTAGATTTTGTTGTTAAAATTTTAAAGCCAGGAAAAAATGAGAAACTATTTCCTCCATTACACTCTTTTTGGGTGGTTGATTTAATGATGAAAATAACTGATTATAAAGAAGAAGTTGTTAAGATTTTAGAATACTACATTGACTTCTATGAAAATGTGCAACCTTTTGAAACTATTGAAGAAAGAGCAAATTTTAAATTTATAACAGTAGAACACATTGCTCAAAAATATAAACATATAAACCAACATCACACCTTATCACTAAGTTATGTTTGTATGATCATTGAACTATTTTGTATAAATGAAAAAAGAAACGAAGGTGCTTATATGTTTTATAATTTATTGAAAACACTTTTGAAATATGCAAAGGATGAAGTTGATTATATGACTGTAATTCAGGCATCTCAACCCGGTTTTAGATAGTGGCTAGAATTCTAAATTTCCTTCATTTATAATTTTTTTTACAAAATCCTCAAGCGTTGTCAAATTATATACGCTCGGAATATTGTTATACGCTTCCTCCAATTTGTTTTTGGCGCTAAACCAACCTTGTCCGTCTGTTATCCAAACAAATTCAAAATTTGCATATTGATTAATTTTAGGCGCAAGATCGGAATATGACCGTGCAACTTCATTAAGTTTAGAACCTCCTCCATTGTAAAAATTTGTTTCAATCAGATAGGTTTTGACTCTTGTTTTTATTGCGAAATCAAATCTCTTTATATCTGCACCTAAACTTGTAATTTCGGGAAATTCTGTGCTGTTTACTTCAATTTTATAGAAAACTTTTGATTTATCAAAAATACGAGAAACAGCTTTTGACATATTGTCACCACCTCTGTTTTTCCTCGCATTTGTATCTAATCCTACTTCAACACCAAAAACATAATCAACTAAGTTTGTTATATTCTTATTTCTGAATATCTCGCCTAGCCCGGTATCTTCAATAAACTCATATACTTTATCAGCAGTTTCAAAATATGAATCAAGTTGAACAATTTTACCTTCTCTATTGAATGTCTTTGCATTTTTATTTTTTCTAACAGCAATCAAAATATCTAAGACCTCAAAAGCTTTAGCATTTTCTTCAAATAATACTTCAATGGCATGTTTTAGGTCCTCTTTCCCTATCAAATAGTTGAGTTGATTTAATTTAATTGAAATCTTACTTATGTTGGCTTTAATCTTTTCAAAATCAGTAAAATAATCTAGTGTTGCATTGGTTTCACTCAACTGCGATATGAAGGTTTTAAATTGTTTTGACATATTCTAATGCTTCTGATGGTTTATTAGTGATTAATAATTCTGTGAGTTTCCCTCGTTTTTCTGCATTTGCATTTATCATTCTTGTCGCAAAAACCCTTTTGATGCTAAATTGCTCATACAAATCATCAAAAAAATCGTCATCAGGATTTATTCCTTTTACATCGGAGTTGCTTAAAATAAAATTATAGCCAAGCAAATCAATTTTTTTACAAAAATCACTTAATCGGATTTGCTCTAAGTCGTTAAAATCTTCTTTTGCATATGAATTGAAACTCGAAGTTGTACTTAACGGTTTATAGGGAGGATCGAAATAAAACAAACTATTATCTGTAGCATATTTCAACGTCTGTTCAAAATCTCCTGTTAGTATTTCTACTTTTTGAAGAATTTCACTATCAGCAAAAATTGTTTCTTTGTCACAAATCTTAGGGTTAGAATATCGTCCAAAAGGAACATTGAAAAGCCCTTTACTATTTACACGATATAAGCCATTGAAACAAGTACGGTTTAAAAAGATAAACAACGCCGTATTCTCAAGGAAGTCGAGTGATTTTGTATTGAAACGTTCCCTTTTGTTCAGATAATATTCTTTACGATTTTCCTCATTCAATAGCAAATATTCATCTTGAATTATTTGAAGATATTTAACTAGTTCGGACGGCGTTTCTTTGATTGTTTTATAAGCAGTTGTTAAATCAGAATTAATGTCATTAATAACCGCTTTTGTAATATTGGGGTATTGTTGTAAAATCCAAAATAAAACGGCACCACTGCCAACAAACGGCTCTATATAAGTGACGTTTTTAATGCCGGCAAAATTTTCAGGCAAAGCTTTTTCAATACATCCTATCAGTTGGGTTTTTCCCCCAACCCATTTAATGAATGGTTTTGCTTTTATCGTCATATTAATTCTCTTTCTTACAAATTTACAATTTTTTTGCAGATTGTCATCTACGTGCATTTTTTAGCTCACCTATAACATTTGGCAAAAAACGTAAAACAGTACAAAGCAGTTCCCTGTCAAATTACAAGTACACTTAACACTGTAAACTACCCGTTTTTAGGGCAGTTTGGATTCAGACTGTAAACTAAATGATTTATATTTATATCACAAAAAAATGCGTTTACTTTTTACTAATAGAATTTTAGTCAGATATTTCACACGATAACAATATCATATCGTTATCCTGCACCTTTGTGCCATCATATAATTGATTCAATTGATCAGCTAAATCCATAGAAAGAGGATCTTGGGGATATCGTTTAATAATATACTTAAAATCAGAATAACCGATTAGTGCATAAATGTTATCTCCATCACTGCCTGAAAAATTTAATGAATACCACAAAAAAGGCAAAAAATTATCATTTCCATTATAATCTAACACACTGATTCTGTTGTTATTTTTACTAATAATATATGATTTTGCATAATCGGATTTATACAAATCAAATATGTAATAGCTGTCTGTTTCAATAAATCTATTAAAAGAACGATACTTATCCATGCTGTTCAGTTTTAAAAAATGATCAGTGATAAACTCGGTATCATCTTCTGTTATGTCTTGTATGTCATCATACGTTATCAATTCATCCGATTTAATTTGAAATAAACAGCCCAAATCACTATTGGTCAATCCAAACAACCTAAAATCATAATGCAAGAAAAAATGTAAAGAACCATCTCTTACATAAAAATCCATATTATCTGAGCGACCTGTCCAGTAAATATTCCAAAATTTGGGCATATTCAACAGTTTGGACAGAATCTTGCCCTCATTATTAATAACCTTGATAAGGTTGCGATTGTGATGAGTAATGGCATAATATTTATTGTTTATCTTAAATACTTTATCTGCCATTTCAAATTCTTGTCTATTTATAGTCCCAATAAAAGTGCCACCAGTATTATAACAGTTCAATTTCTGACCATCAAAAATATATAAAGTATCTTTTTCTATAAATGAGTTACTCACAAATACAACTTCTCCGTGACCACGGCCCAGTAAATTTTTCTTCAACAACAAACTGTCATTTGACAATGAAACTATTTGTAATTGAGCATGATTATTATCCAAAAAAATCAGGGTATTTTTATTGCGGAAAACATGTGGTTCATCTAACGGGAACATCAACTCAACAGGTAACGGGACAACAGACATTCTCCCTATATGGTTTAAATAATCCGCCGAGTCAGCATAAACCTTCTCCAGTACCAAAAGGGTATCAGATTGAATAGCATAAAAGGAATCGACAAATTCTGAGGCTCTTTTGTAATTACAAGATAACAAGAGACAGGTACAAATTAATAGATTAAATGTATTTTTAAAACTCTCCATATTTCTAATACATTAATGTCCGGTGAGTTCGATATTGTCCCCAAAAATGTGTAAAGAGTCGCAAGTTAGTAAAATATTGTAAGATATTATTAAAACAAAAACAGAATTTTAAAGAGAGACCGTTTATTAAATTTAGTTTGTAAGCTCTGACTTCATCAGAGCATGAGTTATAAATTAACAGACTACCCGCACACAAACGGAGTACTCGTGTGAATGGAGTGCTCGTAAGCGGACAGACACTCGGCGGCGGTCAGAGCGACTCGTAAGCGGACAGAGCGACTCGTAAGCGGACAGAGCGACTCGTAAGCGGACAGAGCGGCTCGTAAGCGGACAGAGCGGCTTTACTCCAGAATGTAGAGCTTGCTCGGAGTGGTGCGTTTTAAGGCGCACAGCTCTACGTCCTTGCCGGGTATTATCCCGACGCCGCGAAGCTTGTACTCAACGGTCTTATAAGCAATTTCGGGATGGTTATTCTCTTCGCTGAGATGACAAAGCCATATGTGCTTAAGGTTGGGGGTTATATTCTCTGCAAGGAAATTGGCCGTAGTCTTATTGCTCAGATGCCCGAAAGGACTGGTTATCCTCTCCTTAAGGAACTGCGGATAGTTTCCCATACGGAGCATATCCTCGTCATAGTTCGTTTCGACAATCAAATAGTGAGCTTTAAGAATATATCTTGCAGCCGTATCGGTTATGTGTCCCAGGTCAGTGACGAAGCATAACACCTTTCCGTCAACCTCAATATGGTATCCCACATTGTCGGTGCCGTCATGAGGAACCTCAAAGGCTGTGATGCGAAAATCGCGAAACAAAAAGGGAGTCTCCTTCTCAATATACCTTACGCAACTCTCAAGTTTTTTTACTGTACAGTAGTTGTTGTTGATTCCTGCATGGGTCTCTTTTGTTGCATAGATAGGAATACCACACTTCTCACCAAGATTGCCCAATGATTTGATATGGTCAGCATGGTCATGTGTGACAAATACTGCCGAAACTCTCTCGAACGGAATGCCGGCATCCCTAAGATACCCCTTAATCTGTTTGACAGGAATGCCGCCATCGATTAGTATTCCGTAATCTTCGGTGCCAAGATAGTAGCAGTTTCCGCTGCTCCCACTTGACAGACTCATAAAATGAATTTTCATTATGTTGTTTTATTTTTTCCATACCTGTTTTGCTTTGCATGTTGTTAAAACGGATATCCCACCGCTAAATGAAATGCGAAGTCACGTCCGAAATTGGGGTTTAGTAATGGGATACGCTGATAAACCGTATTCCCGGCCGGGTTGTAGGCTTTCATACCGCCATCAACCCTGAGGACAAAAAATCCCAGATCCATCCTTATTCCGGCACCGTACGAGACAGCTATCTGCTTATAGAATGAGTCAAAAAAGAATTGACCACCCGGCTGTTCCTCGTACTCACGAATAGTCCATATATTGCCGGCATCAAGAAATAACGCTCCGTTCAGTTTCCAGAACAGTTTTGACCGGAATTCCAAACTGGCACCTATTTTTATGTCACCGGACTGCTTGATATAGTCTATTGCCTTGTCATTGCCCAGATATGTTCCCGGGCCAAGTTCACGGACAGACCAACCCCGGACGCTGTTAGCGCCGCCTGCAAAGTACCGCTTTTCAAACGGAAGACTGGTGGAGTTATTGTATGGCACCGCAATTCCCCACTCCACATGGAGCAGGAGATTGTTGATGGCATCGATCCTCCAGTTGCCCGTAAACGAAAAATCATGCTTCACATACTGTGCAAAAGCTATATTCATAACCTCATACTGACCATTGGCATTCTTTTCGCTTTCCAACAGTTTCGATGCGGCATAGAGTATATTACCCGATGTTTCCGCTCCTATGCGGACCGAATACTGGAAAGGGCTGACAGATTTCAGCCGGAAATTGGAATAGTAGTAGTTATATCCTATTTTGGTTATGAGCAGATTCTCGTAGTTATATTTCAAAATTGAGTTTTTGGAGGTTATGGGATCCAGATACTCCTTTTTAAAGTGATCCGATATCCACGGTAGCACAATATAGTTGATGTCCAACACATCCAGACGATGTGATTTGCGCCAGCCGTCGCTCCACAGATAGCTCCATCCGGCCGAGAATATGGTCTTGTAAAATTCCGGACGGTTTTGCGAATTGACCTTCAGACTGAACTGTGAGGTAGCCTGGCTTCGACGCTGCTGCGCCTGTGAGACCAGCGGCAGAAGCAGTTCAGGAAAGTCAAGATTGGCCTCAAGTCCGTATTCCAGATAGGTATCGCCTGAATAGCCGGGCAGATTGGTTATTGATTCGTATGCGCCGCGAAGCTTGAGAGTAAACTGTTCGGAACCGCGGAACAGGTTTCTGTTCATGAAAGAAACCGATGCGGCGGCTCCAAGATCACCTGCGGTATTGGTCCCTTCCATCTCAAAGCTGAATGAGTGCTTTGGAAGGTTAACAAGATAGACGTTGGTTTTGAGCCTGTCAGCCGTACCCGGCAGCGGTTCAAAACGTATGTTCGTATATCGGAGTATTCCCAGACGGGAGAGTGACGAGTAGGTCTTCGACACGGAATCGGTGTTGTACAGCATCCCTTCACGGAGAAACGAATGGCTGTCAAGAACCGATGGACGCAATAGGGGTTTCTCTTCATCGTAAGGATAAAAAAGTCGGAAACCTTTATAATCTATCGTCTTCAACGTATCATCCCTGTCCGATGAAAAATTAGGAGTGTCCATAAGATAATAATCTATATCGGACAGGTAATATTGAGTATGCGGGTTGGGATTGCCTTCGGCATCACTCCCCTCGCCTGCAACAATAACGTTAAGACCGGCCTCGTAACTAAGGTTTACAGTGTCGGCTACATACGAAATGTAGTCTTTGTTAAATGAGTAATAACCGTGCTTATGAAGCAGCTCCGTTATTCTGGTACGTTCGGAATCCAGAATTCCTGCATCCAGATTGATCCCCTTCTTAAGGAGCGAATGCACCTGGTTATCCTCCAAAATAATCGCTATCTGAGGATCTGAAACCGTATAGCGTATCTCATCCACAACATAGACGTCGCCGGGGTAAAGTTCGTAGCGCACAGAGGCTTTTCCCCTCTTTGAATAGGATGTTTTGACATCAACATCGGCCTTCAGATATCCGGAGTTGATCAGCGCACGTTTCATATCCTTTTCCGATGCGTCGGTTAAGATTTCATCCAGTATGACAGGTTCCTCGCCCCATTTTCTAAGAGTCCGGTTTACCCATCTGTCCGGATTTGAGGCGCCCGAAAGTGAGTAAATCCTCAGCGGGAAACGGAACAGTCCGAACCATCTGGAATTGGGTTCCTGATATGAATAGTTCCTGTAGTCCGATGCAAGATCGCTCTTTTTGACTGTCCTGTCTGACTTAGAGGGCAATGTCACTTCAATCTTGTCCAGCAGATACTCTCCTTCGGGGACATATTTATAAACAGAACATGAGGCAAGCCCCATCAGACCCGCCCAAACAGACAATACCGTTTTAATAATTCTGTTCATATCAATGCAAACCGCAAATTTACAGAAAGAATGCCGCCTATACAAAGCTCTGCCCAAAAAAAAGATTTAACTTTACGCCCGCAGCCTTTAAAAATGTTTTAGAGCATGTTTAGCCGCAACGACATAAAAAAAATCAAGAGTCTCGAACATAAAAAGTTCCGTTTGGAAACCGGTCTTTTTGTTGCCGAAGGTCACAAACTTGTACATGACCTGATGGCACATTTCAGTTGTGTACTCTATGCATCGACTGACGGACAGCCTGACAGTGCGGCTAAAATAAATGCCGATAGAGTCGAACTGATAACCCGCAACGAACTTGAAAGGGCCAGCCTGCAACGTTCGCCGCAGGGAGTGATAGCACTTTTCAGGATCCCGGAATACCGGTGTTCAATGAAGGATGCGGCAAACACATCGCTCGTTCTGGCACTGGACGGGATACAGGATCCCGGCAATCTGGGTACCATAGTTAGAATTGCCGACTGGTTCGGTATAAAGGATGTTTTCTGTTCTGCCGATACGGCCGACATTTATGGTCCTAAAGCCGTACAAGCCACCATGGGGGCTATGGCAAGGGTACGCCTGCACTACGTTAACCTGTATGACGAGCTAAAGGAGCTGCCCGGCTCTTTGCCCATATATGGGACAACCCTGGACGGCGATGACATTTACAAAAGTAAACTGTCGTCACACGGGGTCATAATAATGGGAAACGAAAGCAGCGGGATCAGGGCGGAGATAAAACCCCTTGTCAGAAAAAGGCTCTACATACCAAGCTGGCCTACCGGCGCCGCAACATCGGAATCACTCAACGTCGCCGCCGCCACCGCCATCATCTGTGCCGAGTTCCGCAGGCGGGGAGGGCAAGGAGGGTAACCGGTTCTGATGATACCTCATAAGGCTGATCCCCGAAACTACCAGCATAGAATTTCTGTTATCGGTAGAATCCAGATAGTTTATTGAGCCGGTAATCGATGTCATAGCCTTCGCTGAATCCAAATTCAGGGTCAGAACCGTACGGCCGTTCTCCCTTAGAATGGTATCTACGGTCGAAATACTGTCATTGTAGCGAACCGACAATGAAAGGTAGGCCATATGAGGAACACTGTCATCGGGGGTGACAAACGCATTATCGGCAGTCCAGACAAGTGTATCGCCTCTGTAGAAAGTGGTGTCCTGAGCTATTGAGAATGTCAGTCTGTTCATAAAGACCGATGTGTTGAAGATGTTCAGTCTGTCCTGATACCAAATATCGACACTGTCGCCCGATATTGTCCCGACCACTGCTCTCTTATCAATTTCCTGAATAGCCTTCAGAGACTGATTATATTCTTTCTCGATCCTTTCGGAAAGGCGTTTATATATTTCGGCAAGCTCCTTGGGATTGCGGGTGTACCATATTAGCGAGTTGTCAAACTGTTCTTTGGTTATTCCGTTCTTGCTGAAACTCCAATAAAGGTATGAGTCTCGGGCATATCGCTCTGCGGGTGGAAGCTCCGTCACTATCGCCTGAGCCAGATGATAATCGTACAAGACCGCCTCCATCTTCCTTGGTGAAAGGACATCATCGGGACGTCTTACCCTGCAGCCGGAAAAGGTCATCAGAAGCAGCAGTGCAATTAATAAACCAAATGTATTAGTTTTAATTTTCCTTCTCATTGTTCTTACCGGAATCTTGACAATGAGACTGTTCGTCTTCATCGGAATCACGGTAAACCAGCCCCATGTTAACCACTTTATTATAAAAAATGATCAGGACCAACATACCGCATGTGATGCAGGAATCGGCAAAATTGAATACGGGACTGAAGAATATGCCGCCGCCGACCAAAGGCATCCAGTCAGGCCATCTCCATAAAGGGAAATAGAACATATCGACCACCTTGCCATATAAGAAAGGGGCATATCCTGTACCGAACCCGGTCAGCTCTGCTACCTGAAAAGGGGTGCTCTCGGTAAAGATCAATCCATAGAACATGCTGTCAAAAAGATTACCTGCCGCACCTGCCAAAATAAAAGCCACAGTGACCACATATCCTGTAGGGAACCCTTTGTTGAGGATTTTGACCAGATACCATCCAAAAAGCGATATAACAACTATCCGAAAGAGTGACAGGAATAACTTTCCTATAAGTTCCATTCCAAACGCCATTCCGGAATTTTCGACAAAAAGAATTCTGAACCATTGGGTTATAAATATCTCTTCGCCAATGGTCATATTGGTCTTGACTATAATTTTGATGATCTGATCTATCAAAAGTACAGACAGAATTATGATAACAGCCAGACGACCCTGAGATGAAACCGCAGTTTTCTCCTTCAGATCTTTTTCCATCCTGCAAAATTAACGCTTTTTCTGTTTAGCCTCAATGGTAAGCGTAGCATGAGGTACCGCGTACAGACGCTCCTTGGGAATCAGTTTGCCGGTCTCACGGCAAATACCGTAAGTCTTGTTCTCAATACGCACAAGTGCGGCCTGAAGTGACTGGATAAATTTCATCTGTCGCTGTGCAAGACGGGTAGTCTCCTCTTTTGATAGAGTGGTTGCCCCCTCTTCCATAACCTTATAGGTGGGAGAGGTGTCATCAGTGCTGTTGTTGTCTGCATTCATAAGCGAAGCTTTGAGCGCATCGTAATTTCTCTGGGCAACTTCCAGTTTCTCATTAATTATCTGACGGAACTCCTCGAGTTCCTGATCAGAATAGCGACTCTTCTTTACCATGGTTAATAAAATTAGGTTATTATATTTTTTCTATTTCAACTTTAAATGAAAACTCGTCAAACGAAATGTCCTCTCCCCGTTCAAGATTCGGGATTAACTCTACGGAATCGGCCAGAACCTGACTCTTGATCCACTCCTCATATTCGCGGACAGCTTCATCGGTTTCGGGATCCGAGCTGAGTCGCACATTGATACGGTCAGTGATCTCCAATCCCATAAGTTTTCGTACATCCTGAATCCTCTTCTTCAATTCACGGGCAATACCTTCACGCTTCAGCTCTTCGGTGACGGTAACATCCAGAGCAACAGTCAATACACCTTCGTTAGCAACGACCCACCCCGGTATATCCTCACTGTAAATATCGACCTCGCTGACATCGATAGCAGCAGGAGTGCCGTTCAGATTGAAGGTGAAGCTTCCGTCTCGCTCCAGTCGGGCAACATCGGCCTGACTCATATTCTGAACAGCGGCCGACAGGCTCTTCATGAGCGGACCGAATTTCTTACCCAAGATCTTGAAGTTACATTTTACCTTTTTGACAAGGATATCATTAATTCCCTCAACAAATTCTACCTCTTTGACATTCACCTCATCGCGGATAAGGTCCTTTACCGGTTCAAGATGAGAGCGCAGCTCTGCTGTAACAGGAATGAGAATCTTCTGCAGCGGTTTACGCACGTTGATCTTAACATCATCGCGCTTACGCAGAGCAAGTGTCATTGAGGTGAGCTTTTGGGCAAGCTCCATACGGGTTTCAAGCTCCTTATCCACAAGACCCGCATCGCATTTGGGGAACAATGCCAGATGCACGGATTCGGGAGCCTTCGGGTCAGCCACCGATGTCAGGTCACGCCACAGACGGTCCGCATAGAAGGGAGCTATGGGTGCCATAAGCCTTGCTGTTGTCTCAAGGCAGGTATAGAGTGTCTGATATGCGGCCAGCTTGTCACGGCTCATGCCGCTGCCCCAGTAACGGTCGCGGGTAAGATGGATATACCAGTTGGAGAGGTAGTCGTTTACAAAATCGGCGATCAGACGGCCGGCACGGGTAGGTTCATAGTCGTCAAGACTCTCGCTCACCTCCTTAATGAGTGTGTTGAGTTCGCTCAGTATCCAGTGATCCATAACGGACCGCTCTGCCATGGGAACCATCTCTTCGGCATTGGTAAATCCATCCACATTGGCATACTGTGCAAAAAACCTGTATGTATTGTGAAGAGTTCCGAAATACTTGCGGATCACATCCCTCACCCCGTCCTCATCGAACTTGAGGTTATCCCAGGGCTGGGCATTGGTTATCATATACCAGCGCAAGGCATCACTGCCGTACAGTTTGATCAACTGGAACGGGTTAACGTCATTTCCCAGACGCTTGGACATTTTATTGCCGTTTTTGTCGAGTACCAGACCATTTGAGACCACAGCCTTGAATGAGACACTGCCCTTGACCATAGTGGATATGGCATGCAGAGTGTAGAACCATCCGCGTGTCTGGTCAACGCCCTCGGCTATAAAATCTGCCGGATATACAGTACCATTATCTATCAGCTCCTTGTTCTCGAACGGATAGTGCATCTGAGCAAACGGCATAGCGCCGCTGTCAAACCATACGTCTATCAGGTCCAGCTCGCGCTTCATCGGGCGGCCTGCCTTAGATACCAGCACAATGTCATCCACATACGGGCGGTGCAGGTCAATCTTATCATAATTTTCGGCCGAATAGAGACCGGGCTCAAATCCTTTCTCCCTTAACGGGTTGGATTTCATTATTCCGGCCCTGACCGATTTTTCTATTTCGTTGTAAAGCTCCTCAACCGAGCCTATGCATATCTCATCGCCCTCGTCATTACGCCAGATCGGGAGCGGAGTACCCCAGTAGCGGCTGCGGCTCAGGTTCCAGTCGTTCAGGTTCTCAAGCCATTTGCCGAATCGCCCAGTACCTGTTGACTCGGGCTTCCACTTTATGGTATTATTGAGCTCCATCATGCTCTCGCGTGCAGCCGACGTCCTAATGAACCAGCTGTCCATCGGATAGTAGAGCACCGGCTTGTCCGTGCGCCAGCAGTGCGGATAGTTGTGGACATGCTTCTCTATCTTGAAAGCGCTGCCATCCTGTTTCATGCGAACGCACATATAGACATTCAGGTCCTCGGCCTTGTCGGCGGCCTCTTCGTCGTACTTGCCGTCAACGTTGAATTTCGGGTCGTAGGCATTCTTTACGTATGCACCCTCGTACTCGCTGTAGAGTGTGGTGTCAACGCAGTCCTTAACAAAATCCGGATCGAGGTCGTCAATCTTCCAGTACTTACCGGTCGGGTCCACCATGGGACGGGTCTCCATCTTACGGTTGACCATGAAGAGCGAAGGAATTCCGGCAGCTTTAGCCACAAACGCGTCGTCGGCGCCAAAAGTAGGCGCTATATGGACTATACCGGTGCCGTCATCGGTGGTGACATAGTCGCCGCAAATGACACGGAAACCGGCATCGGATTTGGTAATTGTGCCGTCATCGGCAATTGTAACCGGTTTTACCCACGGGAAGAGCTGTTTGTAGTGCATCCCTATCAGATCGGCGCCCTTATACTCGCCCACAATCCGGTAAGGGATGATTTTATCGCCCTGCTTGTATGAGTCCAAATCAAGTTCGGCACCTTTGGGATCAAAGTATGTTGCAAGGCAATCTTTGGCCAGAATTACGGTCACAGGATTTGCGTTATAGGGATTATAGGTGCGTACAGCCACATAGTCAATCTTATTGCCCACACACAGAGCGGTATTTGAAGGCAGAGTCCACGGGGTTGTGGTCCATGCCAGGAAACAGGGCACGCCCCACCCTTCCATGTCAGGTTTGGGATCCGTCACTACAAACTGAGCCGTCACGGTGGTATCCTTTACGTCACGGTAGCAGCCGGGCTGGTTCAGTTCATGGCTGGAGAGTCCGGTTCCTGCAGCGGGCGAATAGGGTTGAATGGTGTAACCTTTATACAGATAGTCCTTGTTGTAAAGTTGTTTGAGCAGCCACCACAGTGTCTCTATATAACGGTTGTCATAAGTTATATAAGGATTGTCCAGATCCACCCAGTAACCTATCTTAAGGGTGAGGTCGCCCCAGTGCTCCTTGTATTTCATAACCTCGGTACGGCAGTTCATGTTGTAATCCTCGACCGAGATTTTCTTACCTATATCCTCCTTGGTTATACCGAGTTTTTTTTCCACCGCAAGTTCGACGGGCAGTCCGTGAGTATCCCAGCCGGCCTTACGTTCAACCATAAACCCGCACATGGTCTTGTAGCGGCAAAAAATATCCTTAATAGCACGTGCCATGACATGGTGGATTCCCGGCATACCGTTAGCCGACGGAGGGCCTTCGTAGAATACAAACGAAGGGCAGCCTTCACGCTCTTTTATGCTTCGGTTAAAAATGTCTTTCTTCTGCCAGTCATCCAACACTTCCTTATTGATTTTCGAAAGGTCAAATTGTGCTCGTTCGGTAAATTTTTTCATCCCCACTCTTTATATTCTTTGCATTTTTATAGGAAAAATTGAGGCCTTAGCCGTAATTTTCCGCAAATTTACTCATTTTGGAATAACAATCCGGATAAAAACGGCATTTTTTGTAACTTCGCGGCCGAAAAGTCATCAATATGACATATTAATGAAACGATACAAATGGAAATAGTACCTGCAATAGATATAATTGACGGAAAATGTGTACGTCTCTCAAAAGGAGATTTCAACACCAGCAAGATATACGGTGACAATCCGCTTGAGATGGCAAAAATGTTTGCCGATGCCGGACTGAAACGTCTGCATCTGGTCGATCTTGACGGCGCGCGAAGCCGGCATATTGTAAACACCCGTACGCTTGAATCCATTGCCGGTAACACGGACCTCATAATTGATTTCGGAGGCGGCGTCAAATCCCGCCGCGACATTGATACCGCTTTTGACTGCGGAGCCTCAATGGTCATTGTGGGCAGCACAGCCATCACCGACAGGGAACTGATGTACGAGTGGATTGAAGAGTTCGGAGAGGACCGCATCATACTGGGTGCCGACGTAAGGAACGGACTGATCTCTGTCAACGGATGGAAAGAGGACAGCGATCTTAAACTGGATGATTTTCTGAAAGAGTACAGGGCAAAGGGAATAACCCGCGTCCTATGTACCGATATCAACCGGGACGGCATGCTTCAGGGGCCGGCAACAGAGCTCTATCGCTCAATACTCCGTGATTTTCCCGGAATTAAGCTTATTGCCAGCGGCGGGGTCAGCTCCATTGAAGACCTTATTGAGCTGAGAAAAGAGGGTCTGTATGAGGCCATAGTGGGTAAAGCCTACTATGAAGGCAAAATCACCCTGAAACAGCTTGCAGAATTTTAAACACAATTAAAAACGACAACAGTTAGTTGATATGTCAACAAAAAGAATAATACCCTGTCTTGACATTTGCAACGGGCGCACGGTAAAAGGGACGAACTTCGTCAATCTGAAGGATGCCGGCGACCCCGTTGAGCTGGGAAAACTCTACAGCCGGCAAGGGGCCGACGAATTGGTTTTCCTCGATATTAACGCATCGTTCGAAGGGAGAAAGACTTTCACCGGACTGGTTGAACGTGTAGCTGACGAAATCTCGATTCCCTTTACAGTAGGAGGCGGAATCAATGAGCTGTCCGATGTGGAGCGCCTGCTGAAAGCCGGTGCAAGTAAGGTTTCGATAAACTCGGCAGCGCTTAAAAACCCTGCATTTATTGACGATATAGCAAAAAATTTCGGCTCACAGGTCTGTGTGGTAGCCATTGACGGCAAGCAGACCCCTGAGGGGTGGTTCTGCTACCTGAACGGAGGCCGTATTAAAACCGACCGCAACCTTTTTGAGTGGGCGCTTGAAGCCGGCAGACGCGGAGCCGGTGAGATTCTGTTTACCAGTATGGATCATGACGGAGTTAAACAGGGCTACCCCAACGATGCCCTGAAGAGGCTCTCACGTGAACTCACCATACCGGTAATCGCATCGGGAGGAGCCGGCACTATGGAGCATTTTCGGGACGCATTTATCTTAGGTGAAGCCGATGCCGCACTTGCGGCCGGTGTTTTTCATTTCGGCGAAATTTCTATTCCGGAATTAAAGAAGTACCTTTACAGTCAAAATATTCCCGTAAGATTATAATAATATGCAGATTGATTTTGAAAAAGCCGGAGGAACAGTTCCTGCCATTGTGCAAGACGATATCACACAAAAAGTCCTGATGCTTGGCTACATGAATCGGGAGGCATACGATAAGACACTCAGCTCCGGACTGGTAACATTCTGGAGCCGTTCCAGAAATTGTCTTTGGACAAAGGGTGAAACCAGCGGCAACTTTCTTCGTCTCAAAGAGATACTTGTTGACTGCGACAATGATACACTCCTTATCAAGGCACATCCTGACGGTCCCGTATGCCATACCGGCAGCGACACCTGCTGGGACGAGCAGAACAGCATAGGTCTGAATTTTCTATCCTACCTGCAGGACTTCATAGAGCGCAGGCACGATGAGATGCCCGAAGGTTCATACACCACATCGCTCTTCAAAAGCGGCATAAACCGCATGGCTCAGAAAGTGGGCGAAGAGGCTTTGGAAACCGTCATCGAAGCTACCAACGGCACCGATGAACGGCTGGTCTATGAGTCATCGGACCTGATTTATCATCTGATCGTATTGCTTACATCAAAAGGGCTACGTATCGAAGACCTTGCCGCAGAACTACAAAAACGACATAAGGTGTAATATTTTCAGAACATACACTTTCACAGAATATTAACTCTTAGAAGATAACGCTTTCATAATAATACATTTTCAAAGAACATTCACTTTTCAGAACATACAATGGAGATTATAGATTATCGAAACGTAGAGGTCCGTCAGGAGGATATGTTCGTACTGGGAGATGTCACTTTCACGGTACGGGAAGGTGATTTTGTCTATCTTATTGGAAAGGTAGGTTCAGGCAAAAGCAGCCTGCTCAAGACCTTTTACGCTGAGCTGGATGTACTCTGTCCCATGCCGGACAGCCATGCCATAGTGCTGGGCACCAATCTTTCGACCCTAAAGAAACGCCATATCCCCAGACTGCGAAGGCAGATGGGTATAGTCTTCCAGGATTTCCAGCTGCTGACAGACCGCAACGTCTTTGACAATCTGAGTTTCGTCCTGAAATCGACCGGATGGAAAGACAAGAAGCTCATTCACCAGAAGATTTTTCAGGTCCTTGACCTTGTGGGCATGGACACCAAAGGTTACAAGATGCCCCATGAGCTGTCGGGCGGCGAACAGCAACGTATCTGTATTGCACGCGCTCTGCTGAATGACCCCAAGCTTATTCTGGCCGATGAGCCCACCGGCAACCTTGACCCCGAAACCGGACGTCAGATAATGGAAATCTTTAAAAAAGTGGGCGAAACCGGTACAACGGTAATCATGATAACCCACAACCTGCAGTGGCCCCGCGAATTTCCCGGACGTATATTCCGTTGCGTAGGCCGCAGACTGAAAGTCGATTGCGATCTGCCGCCCGGACCCTCTATTGACGAAAATGATACTGCCGATGAAACTCCTATACGGATATCGGAAAACGATGATACAATTTTGGTATAACCAGAAAAAAACTATAACATGAAAGTTTTAAAATTCGGCGGAACTTCAGTAGGAAGTCCGCAACGGATGAAAGATGTGAGTAAACTCATTACAGAAGACGGTCAGCAAAAGCTGGTCGTGCTGTCAGCTATGTCAGGTACCACAAACTCGCTTGTTGAGATTGCCCAGTACCTCTACTGCGGTAACAAGGCCGGTGCCGATGATGTAATCAACCGTCTGCGCGAAAAATATTACGCCCATGTACCTGAACTGCTTTCAGGTAAAACTTACCAAAATAAGGTTCAGAAATTCCTTGAAGAAAAATTCAATTATCTCCAATCATTCCCGAAAGAGAACTTTACCGAGAAAGAGGAGAAGATCATACTTGCCCAGGGTGAACTGATATCTACATTTATGGTAACATGTTATCTGCAGGAGCAGGGTATCAAGACTGCACTTTTGCCGGCTCTTGAATTCATGAAGACCGGTCGTGACGGTGAGCCTGACATGAAATACATCTCAAACAAGATTGACGAAAAGCTAAAGGAGGTACCGGGAATGCAGATCTATATTACGCAAGGCTACATCTGTCTGAATACCGATGGTAATATTGACAATCTGCAGCGTGGAGGAAGCGATTACACCGCATCAATAATAGGTGCAGCCATAAAGGCCGAGGAGATCCAGATATGGACCGATATAGACGGCATACACAACAATGATCCCCGTTTGGTTGATAATACCCGGCCTGTCAGGCATCTGCATTTTGAAGAAGCTGCCGAGCTTGCCTACTTCGGAGCAAAGATCCTGCACCCCACCTGCATCCAGCCTGCCAAGGCGGCCAACATTCCGGTACGTCTCCTCAACACCATGGAGCCGAGCGCTCCCGGGACTGTCATAAACAATCAGTCTGACCCCGGCCGTATTGCAGCCGTTGCAGCTAAAGATAACATCACCGCAATCAAGATCAAGTCCAGCCGAATGCTTCTGGCCTACGGTTTCCTGCGTAAGGTGTTCGAAATATTCGAAACCTACCGGACATCTATCGACATGATCTGCACATCCGAGGTAGGTGTCTCCGTCTCGATAGACAACACCCGACACCTCAACGAGATTGTAAACGAACTCAAGCAATACGGTACGGTGACAGTTGACAGTAACATGTGTATTGTCTGTGTAGTCGGCGATATGGTATGGGAAAATCTGGGATTCGAATCCCGCGCCCTGAAGGCCCTTGCCGACATACCTATACGTATGATATCGTACGGAGGAAGCAATTACAACATATCTTTTCTGGTCAAAGAGAGCGACAAGAAATTAGCTTTGCAACGACTGAGCGACGTACTCTTCAACGGTAAAAAATAATGCTTACACCATACTATCAGTATGACCTCGGGATACTGGAAGATACCTTAAAAGCTATTAACCGGTGCACTGCCGACCGCAAGGACTGGCATGTGCATTATGCAATAAAAGCCAACGCCAACCCCATGCTGCTAAAACTCATCAGAAAGCATGGACTGGGCATAGACTGTGTCAGCGGAGGTGAAATCCGCGTGGCGCTCGAAAACGGATTCGATGCCTCTACAATAGTATTTGCCGGCGTAGGCAAAGCCGAATGGGAGATTGACCTGTCGCTGGAGGCAGGCATCGCCTGTTTCAATGTGGAATCCGAAGCCGAGCTTGACGTTATATCCGAACGTTGCGCGCTGCTCAATAAAAGAGCCAACATAGCCCTCAGGGTTAATCCCGATGTCGATGCCCACACACACGCCGGGATCACCACCGGCACGGCCGAGAATAAGTTCGGAATCGAAATCCCCATGCTCATGCCCATAATCCAAAAGGCCAAGGCAGATCCGCATCTTAGTTTTGTAGGACTTCATTTCCATATAGGTTCACAGATACTTGACACCGAACCGTTCATTCAGCTCTGCAAGAAGGTCAACCATTTGCAAGATCAGCTTGAAGCCCAAGGCATAACACTGAAAAGCATCAACGTGGGAGGAGGTTTGGGAGTCGATTACGATAATCCCGAAGAGAACCCCATTCCCGACTTTGAAAGCTACTTCAACATTTTCCGAACCTGTCTGAAGCTGCGTGAAGGTCAGCAGCTCCATTTCGAACTCGGACGCTCCGTGGTTGCCCAATGCGGACGGTTGATAACAAAGGTCCTCTACGTAAAGCAGGGAACGGTCAAAAAATTCGTCATTGTAGATGCCGGCTTTACCGAGCTTATCCGTCCGGCGTTTTACGGCGCACATCATAAGATAGTCAACATGACTTCAAAAGGGGTGCTCCGTAGATATGACGTGGTAGGGCCTATCTGCGAGTCATCGGATGTATTCGGGAAGGATGAGTTGCTGAATGAGACCAGCCGGGGGGACATTATAGCTATACTTACGGCAGGAGCTTACGGTGAGACCATGGCTTCATGTTACAATTGCCGCAGCCTGCCACGTTCAATATCGGGAAAATTCTGATATGACAGTTTCCAACGGCCCCATTTTGACAACAAATTATATCATTCTGACAACAGATTATATTACCATTTTGACATGAGAATTTATCTGACCATTCTGATAGCAGCTATTGTGCCCGTTTCATGTACAACAGTAAAATCCGAATACGATGTCTGGAACCTGTCGCCCGTCAATCTGAACGAAGTGAAAGAGCGCTGTCTGACAGCAATGGAGAAAGAGAAGCCCTCCGTCAACGATTTCGAAGGGTTCGATATCTTTCAATACGATATTCCCGGACCGGAATCGGACTATATAATCCCCGACACGTTCAAGGTAAGTCAACCCGAACTGCAGGGTGCCGTTGACCGCTACAACAGCTATATGGTTATGCATAATATCTGGAGCCAATATGAAATATTTGTCCGATACAGCGACTATAACTACATGGATGAATTTGTCAATATCATGAATAACATAATGGGATTCAGCACCGATAGTCTGAAAGATGACACGGTGCGTACGACCATCGAATACGCTAAAATAGAGCTGTGTAAGGATATTGGAGCAGTAGCATTCGGGACCAGGGAAGAGAACCCGGCCCGCTATATTAAAGAGTTGGAGAGATACCTTGAAACAAAGCCTCTTTTCACTCCCCGCAACCAAAAAATCGAAAGGAAAGTCATTCGGGATCAGTTAGCCTGGAGCATCGAGCCTGATTCGGCATATATACATTCGCTTAATGCTGTAACCGATAAGGACACACTTGTAAACCTCTTTTTTGAGGAGATTTGCAACGCTCCCACCTATCAGCAGCAGTGTGCTGTAGCGCTGCTTTCAGTGGGCAAGGCTCCGGGTGAAGTTGTCTTGCCTGTGATGAGGGAACTTCTGTCGTCCGGCCGATACTCGCAATATGAATTCATAATGTGGCTGGGATGGCGCAGTGCAGTACAGTATTTCTTCTTCGGTCCGTCCCGTGATGCCCAAATAGCTGACGAACTATATAACATCTATAAAAATAAGGCGTTCCTCGCAACACTGCGTTACTGCAATATCCATCCCGGCGACGAGACCGCCCTTATGATCCTGGAAATGTTCTGCTCAACCGGCAATGTTGTCCGAAACGGCAATTACGATTTCGGGAACGATGCTGTGACAGACTTCGAAATGGTATTCAACAGGTAAGTCAGCCAAGTCCAGACTATATAAAATAGTTGCTTTTGGGTGGTTTTTCAGGCTGATAATCAGTTCCCTCTACCCTACGAATTCAGAAGTTCGTCCTCCTTCTGCAGGTCCGGTATAAGTCGCTTGATAGGTTTATAATTATAAAAGAACCGAATAGCTATAACACGTATTACCGTATATGAAGGAATCGCCAAGAACATGCCGAGTATGCCTCCTATCGTACCGGCTATCAGTAATACCACAAATATTTCAAGCGGACTGGCTTTAATGCTTGTGGAATATATTACCGGCTGATAAATGAAGTTGTCTATCCATTGTGCAAACAACATTATGGCAAATACTATGCCCGCATACAGCCACAGATTTACATCCAGACCCATACCCAAACCAAGTTTAAGTATTACCGCCAATACCACACCTAAAATTTCACCGATAAGCGGCCCCACATATGGTATTATATTAAGCAGACCGGCTATTACAGATATACCCAGAGCATAGTTGGCATCCATACGGGCAATGAGCCAAAGGCCTAAGAAATCGACCAAAGCCACACCGAACATCTCAATCACAAGACCCACGAAATAACGTGAAAGAAGTTGTTTGATCTCGTTTATGGTCTTAGCCACCGACTCTTCAATTTTGTCCGAAACCAAAGCCCCGACAATATTACTGAAAAGGTTCTCGTCCTTGATAAAAAAGAACGATATAAATATGACTGAGAATAGCGCTACCACAGTGCCAACCACCATTGAAGTTACCGACCCGATAAAACCGGAGACATTGTCAAAAGATGTAAGTTCCTGAAGTTTATCGGTAAGCAGCACAAAAACATCAAAATCAGCACCTAGTGAAGGAAAACGTTCAATCAGCCAATCGTTTATCACAGCAAGCGGGTTCATATTACTACCCGAATTCCAGGCATGCAATGATGCATCGGCTATGATTCCTGTCACAATAGGTACGGCCTGAGTAATGACCAACAACAGTAAACCTATAATTATTATTATTGTTAAGACCGATAAGAGCCAGTCGGGCGCATGCTTGCCTTTAATACGCAATTTGCGCATAAGGTTCATAATCGGATGTCCTATCAGCGACACCACAAATGCCGCTATTATATAAACCAGCACATTGCGAAAATACCAGCATATCAAAAGGACAACTGCCATTACAGCAATCCTCATTACATATCTGGCCAACCGGTCGGTATCACGCTCATTACCCATATCGCATCTAAAAATGTTTGCCAAATATACAGAATAAATCAGAATAAAGAGTTCTCTGCCCTGCAATACATGTCAAAAGAAAAATCTTACGAACTGTTTTTTGACAGATGTTTTCATTTTGTTTTGTATCTTTGTGTTACATAGGATTACCGCAAACATTGTATTTTCAGAAAATAAATAATTAAGCATGAAAAAGGGATTTTGTTTACTAACCTGTATTTTGATAATCAGTGTTGTCATGGCTAAGGATCATGACAATATAGTTTCAACCGAAATCAGTCAGGACCGCTTTACTTTAATAGAAAATGGCGTTCCGACCGATATTTTCATATCAGAAAATGAGAAAAAGGGAGTACTCATAGCTGCAGAAAACCTCCGGGCAGACTTTGAAAGAGTATGCAGCACAAAAGCTCAGTTATTAACTGAAGCTCCAAAAGGGAATTGTATCATTGTGGGTACTATTGACAGCCCAATCATGAAAACACTGGCCAAGAACAAGAAAATCACGTCGGTTGACCTGGCCAATAAGATTGAGAAATACATAATGACAGTGGTTGACAATCCTCTTGACGGTGTCAATCAGGCTCTGGTAATCGCCGGCAGCGACATGAGGGGAACCATATACGGCATTTATGAGTTATCCGAGCAGATAGGTGTCTCTCCATGGTACTACTGGATGGATGTACCTACAGTTCATCAAAACAATCTCTCTATTGCCAGGGGTACTTATACCGCAGGTGAACCGGCTGTGAGATATCGGGGGATCTTTCTGAATAATGAGGCTCCATGTCTTACCACATGGGTAAGAAATGCATTTGGGACACGTTATGGCGGCCATGAGTTTTATGCTAAGGTATTTGAACTTATTCTGAGACTCAGAGGAAATTATCTTTGGCCTGCCATGTGGAGCTGGGCTTTTTATGCTGATGATCCGCTAAACTCCCCAACAGCGGTAGATATGGGTATTATCATGGGTACGAGTCACCACGAACCGATGGCGCGCAACCATCAGGAGTGGGCACGTAACCGCAGGCAATATGGCGAATGGGATTATGTGACCAACCAGAAGGTTCTTGACGAATTCTTCCGTGAAGGTATTGAACGGGCAAAAGATACTGAGGATATCATTACTATCGGTATGCGAGGCGACGGAGATACTCCTATGGGAGGTGTGGTAGGACGCGACCACGAGTATGTGCATAACGATGAGAGAACAATGAAAATTCTGGAGGAAATCATCACAAACCAGCGAAAGATAATCAGTAAGGTCACAGGACGTCCGGCAAAGGAGAGACCTCAGATCTGGGCTGTCTATAAAGAGGTTCAACGATATTACGATAAGGGGATGAAGATTCCCGATGATGTTATAATACTCTTGAGTGATGACAACTGGGGTCATGTCCGTAGAGTTCCCACAGAACGTGATAAGGATCGCAAGGGTGGTTTCGGTATGTACTACCACATTGACTACGTGGGTCAGCCGAGATGTTCAAAATGGCTCAACGTAACGCCTATACAGCACATCTGGGATCAGCTCTCTCTTACATATCAGTATGGTATTGACAAACTCTGGGTGCTTAATGTGGGAGACCTGAAGCCAATGGAATATCCTATTACCATATTCATGGATATGGCATGGAATCCTACGAAATATAACGCAGACAATCTTTTAGATCATCCAAGAAAGTTCTGCGCTCAGCAATTTGGTGAAGATCAGGCCGATGAAGCAGCACGTCTCCTCAACCTCTACTCGCAGTATGTAGGTCGCAGCACACCTGAGATGCTTGATGCTGCCACCTATGATCTGGAATCGGGCGAGTGGAAACAGGTAACAGACGAGTTTGTAAGATTGGAGGCTGAAGCATTACGTCAATATATGAGCCTGAAAGAGGAGTATCATGATGCTTACAGGGAACTGTTACTGTTTCCTATTCAGGCTATGGCCAACATTTATGAAATGTACTATGCTCAGGCCATGAATCACAAACTCTATGAAGATGGTAACCCGGAAGCAAACCTCTGGGCCGATAAAGTTGAAGCTGCATTCAAACGCGACTCCGAACTATGTGGCGCCTACAACAGAGAAATTGCCGGTGGTAAGTGGAATGGTATGATGATACAGAAACATATCAGCTATGTCAGTTGGGGCGAGGATTATCCACGCGATGTTGTTCCTACAGTCTATAGATTTGAGAATCCGGAGCAGATGAATGGAAACTATGTATTCCGGCCCTCTGCCGGCTATATTGCAATGGATGCCCAACACTACTATAGCTATGAGAACTCAGGAGAAGCGCAATGGACCGCTATTCCATTCATGGGACGCACACGCGGAGCCATGGCCGTGCAGCCCTACACTACAAACCCCGAAGGCACATCTATCAGCTACCGCATGAATATCCCTGAGGGGCACGAATATGTTGATGTGCATATCATCACTGCATCCACACTCGCTTTTAAGCGTTACGAGGGACACAGATATACAATAGGTTTTGAGGGGCAGGATGCTATTGAAGTCAATTTCAATGGGGAATTAAACGAAGAACCGGAAAACATAGAGCGTATCATGTATCCTACTGTTGCAAGGCGAGTAGTTAAGAAGACGGTACGTCTGAAAGCAGGCCCGTCAGGAATGAAGACTTTAACTCTGAAACCGTTGGATCCCAGCGTGCTTCTTGAAAAGATTGTGATAGACCTTGGCGGCTATAAGGATACATTCCTCTTCATGGAAGAATCTCCATGCACACGCTGACATATTAACGGCTATCTCCCGACTTGTCCGCTTTTTAAATCACCAAAAACAAAGTCATTATAAATCAGTAAATTACGAATAAAAAACGGGTTGCACAAGTGTTTATAGACACTCGTATCCCTTTTCTGCCGAGCCTTCAAGACACTTAATCCTAATCGCCTTCTTCATTTAGATAAAAGCGAGTTTTTGAGCGTTTATCACACTTTTTTTCACGAGGTTTAACGACTTTTGTGCGCAATACATGTCAAAAGAAAAATATCTCAACTACCTAACGCATAAGAATATCAAATTGATTAAAAATAATTTAAACATAAGACCGAAAAAAATTAGGATTATTTTAGCCCTATCGAATACTATTTTAATAACTTTACGCTGTCAAATATTTTTAAGTTAACTCCATAAACCGCATAAACCGTTGTCATATGAAACAGAGACACTGCTGTTTTTTGGTTGTATTGATCTCATTGTTTACAATGTCTTGCAACAGAGATCCAAATATTCAGGTTGATGTTCGCGAGGTGGACTTCCTGAACAAGACCGGTAATGTAATAGAAGGAAAATTGGTCAAGTCCGAAATTTTAGGTTCCACTGACATAATCGTATTTGATACGCTTCTAATGGTAACCACATCAAATCCGGAAGGTCAACTGCAAGTGTTTAGCTTGAATTCACTTGAACATCTTGGCTCATTTTGCAAGCAGGGACGTGCAAGAAATGAAATGTCGAGAGCTATGTTTGCTAGTGAACAGGTGTACTATAAAAACGATCACGTAATTTTAGTGCTGTTTGAGCCTCCAAGTACACTAAAAGAGATTAACATTACAGCATCGCTTCAAAGCGGAAACACCAAAATTATAAGTTCACAAGAATGTCCAGTAATGGCGACTGGTGAAGTCGTTTTTTTAGATAATGATTTAAATTATAGATTTGAATATGAACGAAATATTTTTGGAATTAATGAGGTAACCGGTATTCCCACTAGATACACGGTTTATAAAGATAGGAAAAAGAAAGAATTGAAATTCTTTAAAACACTGATGAATACTGAGTCACCAAACAAGACGCTACCATACATAGGATGTCTACACAAACATCCACATAGAAATTTTTTAGTTCATTCTTTTTTAAACATGGATTATCTGCTTTTTATGGATTTCGATGCCGACAAATATTTCGCCATCCATCAAAGAGGTTCTATCACATTCAATGACACCTACATCCATAGCAAGTCTAAAATGACACCACATTTTACAGATGCTGCCAAATCGTCAGAATATCTTATGTTCCTGTACCGGCAAGGCGAATATACTCAGAAAACAACAGCCGACAACTTTTACCCCGAGTTGCTGATATTTGACTGGGACGGCAATTACATAACCGGCTTCAAGATGGACAGAAAATTAAACAGGATTGAATATGATGAAATCAATAAAGTGCTGTATGGAAGGAATATCGAAGAAGAATTGTACGCCTATGACATGGAAAACCTTATACCGTAACCAGACATCATCCCTTATTTAAAGACATCTGATAGTTATCATTTTTTTCGAGAGGTTTATATTATTATGGTCAAAATGAGATCCCTATTTACTCTATTTCTGTTTTGTTCACTCTTTTGCAGTTCGTCGTTTTTATTTTCTTGTTCTGGTTCAGTAAAAGAGATTCTATCTGATGATTCATCGTGCAAAGAGTTGGTTGCAGATCTTAAATCCGATGAATATGAGGAAATAGATAAGATACTAAGTATTGAAGACTATATTAAGTTGGAAACCAAAGAGAACTGCTTTATTGGAACAATATCAAAATTGATAGTTACCGACTCAGAGATAATAGTTATAGATAAAAAAATCGCCAACAGTGTCTATGTGTTTAACAAAGACGGTAGTTTTAGGACAAAGATATCTGAGCGAGGCAGAGGCCCTCAAGAGTATCTGGTAATATCTGATGTCTTTTTGATCAATGACGATAAAGAAATATGTATAACTGATTTTGAGCATGAAAGGATTCAAGTCTTTGACTGTTATGGAAAATATCTCAGAACAATAAAAAATACGACATGGTTTAGGGCAATGGAGTCATTAGACAGTTGCACATTAATCGCATTTGACGAATGTGACTTTATGAAAACAGGAAAATCTTTTGTTGCTATAGATTATTCAAATAACATAAAGTATTCTTTCGGCAATAATATTTATTCATCCATAATGACTTTTGGCCGTTATCAGAATCTTTACAAATTCTATGACGGAGTATATGGTACCGTCAATTTTGAAAATACAATTTATAAGTTCACGAGTGATTCTGTATATGCCTGCTATAAGATTTCAACTATTCCACAAATTATTAATAGTAGTAAATTTAAGGATGACAAGCAGTTCTTGGATGAAGAAAACAGAATGGGTTTATTTAATGGAGAACTCATTAATACAGAGAGATTCCTGATGTTTAGAATACACAGTAATGATTATGGAGATCCTTTGTTTGTATATGATAAGTATTCTGAAAAGATTACTAAGGTAAAGCTAACATTAAATAATCCGATTAATATTTTCTGGAATTTCCCAATAGCATGTACAAAGAAAGGTGAGTGCTATTATGCTGTTTCAGCATCAAAGGCCATTAATTATAAGGACTTCTTGTATGAGACTTATGATGATGAGCAGTTGCTGAATAAGTTGTATTCAAGCTTATCTGCAGATTCCAATCCTATTATATGTATATCCAGTTTTATTTGTAAAGATGAAAAATAATCGTTTGATATTCGTTGCTTTTATCTTATTGTTCCTATCATCTCTTTATCTGCTCTATAAATCAATATTTTCACATCAACATGAATAGTTCCTAGAGACTCTGTTTCGTAGAAAAATTTTGTACTGTTTTTTTTAGTTTACACATTTTTACTAACTTTACACCGTCGAAGAAAAAATCTAACCAAAAAGTTGCATTAATAATTTTAATACTATGCGATTTGTTAGATATATATTGCTGCTAATACCTCTCTATACGGCTGTTTCGTGTAAAATTACAGGTAATTCCAATCAACCTGAAAAGACAATAGAACTCAATAATTCCGATCAGGATTTTTTATCACTAATCAAGAGGATATCATTGTTGCCGCTATCTGTTGATAATGATTGGATCTATATGGATGTACCGTTGATGACAGTGTCAGATAACCAAATCTTTTTCCTGAATCGAAAAACGTATCATCTGATTTCATACAACGGACAAGGTGAAAAGATTTTCTGTAAACAGATAAAAGGGAGAGGACGCGGTGAAGTACTTAATGTAGGTAATATTTTTTCCATAAATGACTCCGTATGCATTTATGACCAATCTACAGGATTAGTTTCGATTTATAACAGTTCCGGCAATTATTCCGGAAATCTGAATAGCAAGACTATAGCTGCAGATGTTTTTTATCCTCTTGGAAAGAAAAACTATGTTGCGCTGTCCATCTTCGGTTCATCGATTACCAATAATCATTATGCAACCATATACGATAAGAATTTTAATGAAAAGGAATACTTTTTAAAAATTCCCGATCATCTTTTTGATTTAAATTTTCAATTCGGAAACCGATACTTATCTTGTCAACACGGAGACAGCATTCGTTTCATGCTCAATTTTGATTACAGAATATTTACCGTTACCCCTGACAGTTGCAGTTGTTCTTATTTTTTAAAAACAGATAATCCAATACCGGATGGACTGTTGACAGATCAATCCCCGGAAAACATTTTACATTTTATGGCAGATGTCAGCAAAAACGGTTATGCTACAGGATTTCAAAATTTGTGTGAAACGAGTAGATACATAATGTTTAATTATTCCGTGAACAACAAATATCACCTTGTACTGTTGGATAAACAATTGAACAAGCCTTATTCAATTCATCTTCCCGAAACTGTATCAGATGATTCCGGTCAAATATCATCATCGTTTATCTGGAAATATATTTTAATCAACAGTGTACCTCTCTGTTCATTTCGTGACACAATATACATGACCATTAAAAAGGAGGTTCTTTTAACACTGGAAACTTTCCGGGATTATTTGGATAACGGTATGAAAAACCTATCTGATGAACTTGATCAATATCTCTCAAATAACAAAACAGAAGAAGGGGATAATCTTTATTTTAAGTTAGAATTCTAATTTGCCTTGTATGAAAAAACGTATCGCTATTATCGTATCTCTGCTTATTGTTACAGTAACAATAGCAACATTTTTTATTAATCCACGATTCATAAAAAGAGTTATTGCCATGAGGCATAAAAATGAAAGTACTCTTGTGGAGATGGGTAAACTCTGTTTTCCTGAAGAGATGCAAGTTTACTCAACAGAAAAACAGTTAAGTGATATAGACTCTCTACCTTCTACCACATCTAAAATGATAGTGTGGATAGAATCTACCAAGAGTCTTGAAGACCTCAACTTCCTAAATAATTTAAATGAAATACCTGAATATTGTCTTGATTCTTTAGATGGTAAAGTAAGTATGACAGTAGTCATTTCTACAAAAAGTGATGAAACACATTCCTTGATAAACGAACTTAAAAAAAACAGCCATAGTTTCCCTATTTATATTGATAAAAAAAATGAATTTGGAGAAATCAATCCTTCTGTTGCACCTACTACAGGCCTTTTTTATGGAACTTTCCCTATTATAAAAACAAAACATTCGGGAGATATTATCAGCGTTCTATATATGCCTGGTGACAGATCTTATGAAAGTTTTATAAGTAGTGCAAAAGAAAGTCTGAAAGAGATCTATGGTATGGCCCTTTAGATGCAATTTGTCCGATAATGAATAGACACGCCGAATGATACTGACAGACACTCAAATCATTAAAAAAGGCACCTTCTCAGGTGCTAAAATTGCAATCTTTGATAATCAACTTCCGGAGTGGAGCATATCGGATTCGAACCGATGACCGCTTGATTGCGAACCAAGTGCTCTACCAACTGAGCTAATACCCCTTAATTACGGCGGCGCAAAGATAAAAAGAATATCAAAACCGTTTTGCCATTTATTCGAATTTCATCGTCTTTGAAGGGACAATGCGGGAAATCACCATGCTGGGAAGTAGCATCATGAGCATGGATATGATGAACATAACTATATTAAGAACAACTATCCACCACACCTCAATCCTAATAGGAACACTGTCGAGATAATAGTTGGCAGGATCAAGCGGAATGAGCTTGAACCACTGTTGAATAAGACAGATAGCTATGCCTATGACGTTTCCTATGACCATCCCTTTTATGATAATATATGAAGCCAATCTGAGGAAAATACGCCTCACCCTCTTGTCCGATGCCCCCAGCGACTTTAGAACACCGATGGTAGAGGTGCGTTCAAAAATGATGATAAGCAAGCCCGAAATCATCGTAAATCCCGCTATACCCATCATCAGAGCCAGAATGATCCATACGTTCAGATCGAGCACGTCAAGCCAAGCGAACAGTCCGGCGTTCATATCGTTCATGGTCTGCACAAGATACTGTTCACCGACATCCTCGCCCCACTTATTCATCACCGCACGCACATGAGTATATGCACCGGTCGTAATGTCAGGATCGAAAAGCGCTATCTCGATCCCCGAACACTCGTCTGCCGTCCAGCCGTTCAATCTCTGCATAAGCGAGTAATCGGCTATCCCATACATACGGTCATATTCATAAAAGTTGGTCTCAAAGATGCCGGTGATTGTCATACGACGCATTCTGATACGATCCTGCATGAAGAAGACATCGGCTTTGTCACCCACATCAAGTCCCAGTTGCGATGCTGTCACAGCCGAAATTATCAGCCACGTGTCAGTTGAGTCCTGCTGTTGCGGGAAGCCTCCCCTGACCATATACTCCTCGAAAAAACTGCGATCATAATCACTCCCCACCCCTTTGAGAATGAAACCGTGAAACAGAGTGTCCGTCCTGACTATGCACGGCTTATCTATGTAACGCTGTACCCATCTGATTTCCTTTCCGGCCAATAGAGCTTCAACCACCAAATCGGGGCAGGTTACCGGATTCTCGACAGTGCCTGTTCCTATCCTGTAGTTGGTCACGCGCATATGCTGTGAAAAACCGGCAACTTTTTCGCGTATCTCACCCTTGAAGCCTCCTGTGACAGCTATAGCGACAATCATCACAGCCAGTCCCAACGCAGTCCCGACAGTAGCGATAATAATTGCCGGACGGGAACCGCCTTTTATTCCGTCATCACGTCCGTAAAATCTTTTCGCAAGAAAACTCTCCATATAAAACGGTTTGCGTACGCGAAGATAGTTGAAAATGATTATCTTCGCTACAGAATGAAACAGCTTTATTATTTTTTTACCGCATTGGCGCTGGTTGCAGCAACCACTGCCTCGGCCGGAGAGATCGATAACTTCAACATGGGATGGAGATTCAGCCTTAATTCCGATGTTTTGGAAAATGTGCGTCAGGATTTTGACGACAGCGGTTGGCGGGAGTTGAATCTGCCTCACGATTGGGCTATAGAGGGTGATTTTGACCAATCCAACCCCTCCGGTACCGGTGGCGGAGCGCTGCCCGGCGGTATAGGATGGTACAGAAAAACCTTCAGTCTGAACAGTAAAGATCAGGGTAAGGTTTTTCGTATCGAATTTGACGGTGTCTATATGAACAGCAGTGTCTATATCAACGGACACCTGCTTGGTACGCGCCCCTACGGCTATATATCGTTCGGCTACGACCTGACCCCTTACCTTAACTGGAACGGACCGAACATCCTGGCCGTCAGGGTCGATAATTCCGACCAGCCCAACAGCCGGTGGTACTCGGGTTGCGGCATCTATCGCGATGTACGTCTTGTCAGACTTGACCCGCTGCACATTGCCCAGTGGGGCACATTTGTGACCTCGACGGTCAATCCTGAGGGGACATCGGCAACGCTGAAGGTCAACACCACTATAAACAACAGCAGTCCGTCATCGGCCGACATAATTGTTAAGCACACCATAGTTGACGCGAAGGGCGGGACGGCTGCCAAAGGGCAGTCTTCGGCCATACGGATCCCGGCAAACGGCAGCACTCTCAACGACTGGAGCGGCAGTATCAACTCTCCCGTGCTGTGGAGCCTTGAAAATCCCCATCTTTATACCCTTGTAACTGAAATCATCTCCGAAGGTAAGACCGTTGACCGTTACGAGACGCCGTTCGGCATACGCTCCATCGAGTTCCGCGCCGACAGCGGATTTTACCTTAACGGAAAGCAGGTGCGCATAAACGGAGTATGTATGCATCATGATCTGGGCTGCCTTGGAGCCGCTGTCAATGAGCGTGCTATTGAGCGTCAGCTGGAGATCCTCAAAGCTATGGGCTGCAACGGAATCCGATGTGCCCACAACCCGCCGTCACCGCAACTGCTTGACCTCTGTGACAGGATGGGATTCCTCGTTATGGACGAATCCTTTGATATGTGGCGCAAGCGTAAAACTACCCATGACTACGCCCGTTTCTTCGATGAGTGGTATGAACGGGATCTTACTGACTTTATACTGCGTGACCGCAACCACCCCTCAATCATAATGTGGAGCATAGGCAATGAGGTGCTGGAACAGTGGACCGATGCCCGCGCAGACACCTTAACGCTGGAACAGGCCAACCTGATACTGAATTTGGGACGCAGCCCCGAACAGCTTGCCGCCGACGGCGAACTATCGGTCAATTCCATGATCACCAGCCGACTGGCCGGAATAGTTAAGGAGCTTGACCCCACCCGTCCCGTCACTGCAGGCTGTAACGAGCCTAATCCCGGCAACCACCTGTTCCGCTCAGGTGCCATTGACATAATAGGTTATAACTACCATAATCAGAATGTGCCCGATGTACCGCGTCTCTTTCCCGGCAAGCCTTTCTTAATTGCCGAGAGTGTATCGGCCCTCATGACACGGGGGTTCTATGAGATGCCCTCAAGCCAAATGATGACCCGACCCGCCAGATGGGACCGTCCCTACTACAACGAGACCTTCTCCTGCTCATCTTACGATAACGTCTGCACCCCGTGGGGCAGCCATCACGAAGAAAATCTGATCTTTCTGAACAGCCAGCCCTTTGTGGCCGGACAGTATATCTGGACCGGATTCGACTACATTGGCGAGCCCACCCCCTACGGATGGCCTGCCCGCAGCTCCTATTTCGGTATAGTTGACCTGGCCGGATTCCCCAAGGATGTTTACTACCTCTATCAATCCGAATGGACCGATACCCCCGTACTGCACCTATTCCCCCACTGGAACTGGGAGCCGGGACAGGAGATTGATATGTGGTGCTACTACAACAATGCCGATGAGGTGGAGCTGTTCATAAACGGTCAGTCGCAGGGGGTACGCAGCAAAGATGCGGAACATCTGCACGTAGTCTGGAACGTAACATTCCAACCCGGCACGGTACGCGTCGTGGCCCGAAAGGAGGGCCGTGAGACAGCCGTCCGTGAGATCCGTACCGCAGGAGAACCTGCACAGATACGTCTCACCCCTGACCGCAGCAGGATCAAATCCGATGGCACAGACCTTAGCTATGTGACAGTCGAGATACTTGACAAAGAGGGCAACCTATGCCCCAACGCCGAGAATTTGGTTCAGTTCAGAGTGGAAGGTCCCGCCATCATAGCCGGTGTTGACAACGGCAGCCCCATATCGCTTGAACGTTTTAAGGCAGACCATCGAAAAGCCTTTTACGGAAAATGTCTCGTTGTGCTCCAAAACAACGGGAAAAGAGGAAAGATAAAACTTAATGCACTCTCTGACGGACTCAATACTGCACAAATTTCAATAAAATGTGCAACAAAAAGCAAATAATATAAAAGGTTAAAAGAGTTAATCGGTATCAGTAATTAAATTTGTAACAATTATTTAAGGTTGAATATGAAAATACAGGACAATCTGAACAGAATAAAATCTGAATTACCCAAAGGAGTAAGGCTTGTAGCTGTATCGAAAAATCAACCTGTAGAGATAATAGAGGAGGCCTATAATGCCGGACAGCGTATCTTTGGTGAGAGCAGGGTACAGGAGATGACCGCCAAAAGTCAGCTTCTGCCTTCCGATATAGTATGGCACTTCATAGGTCATGTACAGCGCAACAAAATACGTCATATGGCCCCATATGTATCGGTAATACAGGGCGTTGACTCGTTTAAGTCATTAGCCGAGGTTGACCGTCAGGCCGGAAGATTCAACCGCAATATAACCTGTTATCTGCAACTGTTCATAGCGCAGGAGGAGACAAAATTCGGATTTACAATTGAGGAATGTACCCGTATGCTTGATGAAGGCGAATGGCGCAATCTTCACAATATAACCATAGGCGGAGTTATGGGAATGGCAAGCAATACCGCCAATGAGGAACAGGTGTTAAACGAATTTGGCAAACTCAAACAAATTTATGACCTTTACAAAGAAAAATACTTTAGTCAAGAACCCGAATTCAATACCATATCGGCCGGCATGAGCGGTGATTACCATCTTGCAATACAGTCCGGCAGTAACATGGTCCGTATAGGAAGTACAATATTCGGTGAAAGAGATTACAAACAATAAAACAATAAATAATTAAATCATTAAACCTTCACATCCATGATTACAGGATACGACCGTTCAGACAATGTCTTCAGAGAGAAAAACCTTAACAAATACATAAGTGACTCCATTGTCAGCAACTGGGACCGCGAGGCATTCACCGATTATAAAGGAGCCACGCTTTTTTACCGTGACGTTGCCCGCAGGATAGCCAAACTGCACATATTGTTTGAAGAGGCCGGAATGAAACCGGGCGACCGCATAGCGCTGTGCGGTAAGAACAGCTCCAACTGGGGTACGGCATGTATAGCCGCTATATCATACGGCGCTGTTGTAGTGCCAATACTGCATGAGTTTAAGGCCGATAACATACATCATATAATTAACCACTCGGAAACAAAACTATTCTTTGTAGGAGACCAGATTTGGGAGAATCTGAACGAGAACTCCATGCCTGATCTGGAAGGCATAATAATACTTGATGATTTCCAGCTTGCAATTTCACGCAATGAGAAACTATCCGAGGCAAGAGAGCGCCTAAACGAACTGTTCGGACGCAAATACCCCAAGGAATTCACCGCAAAGGATGTTGTATATACCAAGACAGGGTTTGATGATCTGGCTATGATCAATTACACATCGGGCTCAACAGGATTTTCAAAGGGTGTCATGCTCCCATACCGTTCGCTTATCAGCAACCATATGTTTGCGCTAAGGGCGCTACATGTCATGCAACCCGGCGACAAGGTTATCTCCATGCTTCCCATGGCACATATGTACGGATTTTCATTCGAATTCTTCCATGAGTTCCTTAAGGGCTGCCATATTTTCTTCCTGACAAGACTCCCAAGCCCCAAAATAATCTTTCAGGCATTGAGCGAGATTAAGCCCGCGGTTATAGTATCCGTCCCTCTGGTAATTGAAAAGATCATTAAGAAGAACATTCTTCCCAAGCTTGAGACCCCGCAGATGAAGCTGATGCTTAAGGTGCCTCTGCTTAACGACCAGATCAAAAAGAAAGTTTGCGAGGAGATGAAAAAGGGATTCGGCGGCAACTTCTACGAGGTTATTATCGGAGGTGCGCCTTTCAATCAGGAAGTTGAAAAATTCATATCCTCCATAAATTTCCCTTACACCGTAGGCTACGGAACTACAGAATGCGGCCCCATTATTACATACGAGGATAAGAATGACTTTGTTTTGGGTTCATGTGGAAAGGCCGTTCCCAATATGGAGGTTAAGATACTCAGCAGTGACCCCGAAAACGTGCCGGGTGAGATAATCTGTCGCGGCACCAATGTCATGCTTGGCTACTATAAGAACGAGAAGCTCACAGAGGAGACCATTGACAAGGATGGCTGGATGTACACAGGCGATCTGGGCATCATGGACAAAGAGGGTAACCTGTTTATCAAAGGTCGCAGTAAGAGCCTTATACTTGGCCCTTCGGGTCAGAACATCTATCCCGAGGAGATTGAGGACCGCCTTAACAACTTGACTTTGGTCAACGAGTCGCTGGTAATTTCCGAAAACGATAAATTGGTAGCGCTGGTATATCCCGATTATGATGAGGCTATGAAATCAAATATGTCAGACGAACAGATAGCCGCCGTCATGGAACAGAACCGCATTGAGTTAAACGCCATGCTGCCTAACTATGAGCAGGTTTCGCAGATACGCATCTATCACGAGGAGTTTGAGAAGACTCCAAAAAAGAGCATCAAACGATTTTTGTATCAGAAGGAGTAACTTCATTCTGACTAATATTTTTTACGACTTACCTCTAAAACAATATAACTATGAAAAGAAACAGAGAACTTAAACAGGCCGCACGTGCGGCGCTAACCGGAAAATGGGGATGGGCTGTCCTTCCCGGCCTCATTTATTTCGCCGTATCGGGCGTTCTTACCGCTCCACAGATGTTGTCGAGTGCATCTACAGGTTTCCTTGATGCCGGTTTTATTACTCCGGCTTTAGGTCTTGCTGCAATTGGGGCATCACTTATTGGAACAGGCGTTACAGTCGCCGCAAGCCTTTTCGGTTTAGAACCCATGAAAGTAGGTTTCTGCAACTCACTGAAAGTACTTTACAAAGATGCTGACAAGAACACTGTACAAAACATGTTCAAATTTGGATTTGGCAAAGAACGTTACTGGCGTAACGTATTGGGAATGTTCCTTGTAGGACTGTTCACCGGTTTATGGGCACTCCTATTCATAATACCGGGAATAATAAAGAGTTATGCTTACGCACTTACTCCCTACATTCTGGTTGACAATCCTGAGCTCGGTCCGAATCAGGCCAGACTCAAGAGTATTGAGATGATGCGCGGTTACAAATGGAAACTGTTCGGACTGGATTTAAGTTTCATTGGATGGATTCTGCTGTGTATCCTTTCACTTGGCATAGGATTCATCTGGATTGGACCGTACATTAGAACTGCAAGAGCCGCTTTCTACTACGACCTCGTAGAAAACAGTTCGGCTGCTGCTTGATCTAAGCTTAACACTAAAAGCATTTATTTTATCCTACCGTCAGCCGGTAGGATAAAATTTTCGTATTGTTTTAAAAGATAAAACGCCTCAGTTATACCTGTCCATTCACTCAATAAAATTTATTAAGGTGATCGGGAAAAAGAATAATGGAAAACATGGTGGTAAAAAAAACATATAATACACCATCCGGAGTTATCCACTACTGGATAAATAAGATTGAAGCCGATGTGGTAACATTGGTATTTCTTCCGGGCCTAACAGCAGACCACAGACTGTTTGAAAAACAGATTGAGCATTTTAAAGATAAATACAATCTGTTTGTTTGGGATGCTCCAGGGCATGCTTCTTCGTACCCATTTAATTTTGACTTCAGCTTGTTTGACAAAGCGAAATGGCTAAATGAGATACTTGAACAAGAGAGAATAACACAGCCTGTCATTATCGGTCAATCTATGGGTGGTTATGTAGGACAAGCTTTTGTAGAATTATATCCTGAAAAACTGAAAGGTTTTATCTCTATTGATTCTGCTCCACTGCAAAGAAAATATCTGACAAACATAGAACTTTGGTTGTTGAAAAGAATGGAACCTCTCTATCTGTTGTACCCATGGAAGTCTTTATTAAAGGCAGGTTCAAAGGGAACAGCGGAGTCTGAATACGGCAGAAAACTGATCCGTGAAATTATGATGGTTTACGATGGCGATAAAAAACGATACGCTAAACTTGCCGGATACGGTTATAAAATTCTTGCCGAAGCATACGAAAAAGATTTGTCCTACAACATAACATGCCCTGCTTTATTGATTTGCGGTGAAAAAGACAAGGCAGGTTCAACCCTTAAATTAAATAAAGCATGGCACGAAAATACCGGCATCCCTATCGAATGGATAAGAGATGCCGGTCATAACTCAAATACGGATAAACCTGAAGTTGTAAATCAGCTTATAGAAAATTTTATAAAAACTACATAATAGTACAACCGGAAAAGATCAGAGAACCCTGCAAAACAAGCTTACACTCTTTTTTGCCCTCTGTTACAGTCAAATTGGCACGCTTATCATTGTAACCGCCAAAAATAGAATCCAAATCGGATTTTACGCACCAACTATCAGGAACATAAAGTGTAATACCCCCAAAAATTGAATCTATATTAAGATATACGGTTGTGTCAGGCAAGGTGGTTTTTCGCAAATCGATTACTATTCCCCCAAAAATTATATCAATATCTCCGCCTTTAAGTATGGGCTCAAGAAAAGCACTCTCCGAATTTCCAAAAATAACATCTTTGATTATCCAGCCATTTTCTCCAATTGCAGTGTCTTGGTTATCTTTAATATCACATTTAGAACAAATCTTATTTTTCCTGTTTGTTGCGAATCCGAGAATAAGCGTTAAACCGATAACTATCAGCAAAAATGGCCAAAAGTTATTGGTAAAATTTTTACCCGCCCCACCTAGTATTCCGGGACAAGCTATCTCCAGGCGTGGCAAAAGGAAAAACGCTCCAATTAGTAAAAATATAATAGGAAGCAGCCTTTGTCTCTTTAAAAACCCGATAACAGCAAATAAGATAAAGAGCATCGGCCATGAAAAGACAACTGATTTGAGTGCGGGATTTAACCAACCAAAATTAAATACAAGTAAAATCAGACCTATCAATACACATACAATTCCGAGTACAACTACAAAGCTGAATACACTATTCCTTTGCTTGTTAAATTTGTTTTCAGTCATAATTTAAACTATTTTAGTTCAACAATTTAGCTATAAATCATGCAAAGCTAGCTAAACCCATATAAAAAGCTGTTACGATAAAATTAAAATAGTATTAAATTTTATTGGGGTTGACGGTTAACGGGAAATACTGCCGAATGTGCTTCTTTAATCAGTCTGCTTATATTAGAGTCGGGTGCATAATCGGTAATTGATGAGCAATTAACCATAGCCTCCACAACAATCGGATCGAATGGCAGTTTGCCGATAACATTGATGCCGTTGTTGCTACAATAGGTTTCAATTTCAGATGATAACTCCCAATTTATGTCAAACTTATTTATCAAAACGCTTGTCGGCAGATTAAAGCCTTTGGTAAGTTGGAGTGTACGTTTCAGGTCATGGACTCCCGATACGGAAGGTTCTGTTACCACAAGCACGGCATCAACGCCTGTTATGGCGCTGATTGCGGAACACCCTATACCAGGAGGTCCGTCAATGATAATATGCTCTATTCCTGATTCCCCGGCTATCTCTTTTGCCTTTTGGCGAACCTTGCTGACCAGTTTACCCGAATTCTCTTCGCCAGGCGCGAGTCGTCCATAGACCATCCGGCCATTCTTAAAATGTCCGGCATAATAACGGCTTCTATCCTCCTCTTCTATCGTGATGGCATCCTGCGGACAGATGCGCGAACACAACAGACACCCTTCACACAGTGTCTCCACAATGGATACACCATGCTCATTCTCTTCAATGGCAGAGAATCGGCAGTAATCCACGCAAATACCGCAGTTTATGCATTTTTCAGGATTGAGTATCGCCTTATGCCCTGAAACAAAGAGATGCTCCTCATCGCAAACGGGATTGAAAAGCAGATAGAGATTTGCCGCATCCACGTCACAATCAGCCAAGACCACCTCCTTTTGCAAGGTGGCAAACGCCGCGCTGATACTGCTTTTACCTGTTCCGCCTTTTCCGCTGATTATCGCTAACTCCATAATTACCTTATCTTAAATTTTAGAAACTCCTCTTTTATAGCGTGATATAACCGGTTAAATTTTGCTCTCCACGCGGTGTTCAGGTTGGTAATCAATTCCCCTTTCGAGTAGGCGACTGCAATCTCCCTGTCGAAAGGTACACTCATTAACAGAGGAATATTCTCCCCTTTCAGATAGTTACGCACATCATCGGTTCCCATATCTGCCCGATTAATTATAACTCCGCACGGGATCCCCATCTCTTTTAAAATCTCCACCGACTGCTTTAAGTCGCTGAGTCCAAAAGGAGTAGGCTCTGTTACCAACACCACATAGTCGGCCTTATAAACCGTTTGGATAAAAGGGCATCCGGTGCCGGGCGGCGAATCCAACAGCACCAAATCAAACTTATCGGCTGTCTTTATCGATTCTTTAATAATTTCCACCGACACATGAACTCCCACCTCCATCCTACCCTCAATAAGCTCATTGCCGGTAAAAAAACGGTATTGGTTGACATACCCTAAAAGATCATCCTTTTCCGATATGGCTCCAAATTTGCAGGCAACCGAGCAGGCTCCGCATCCGTGGCAAAGTTCTTCCAGCACCTCGATGGTTGGCGGCTCCTCAAGGAAAAAAATAGCGTTGAAGTTGCAATATTCATCGCATTTTCCGCAATAAGTACATTTTGATTTGTCAATAACAGGCACCTTTTGGGTAACTGTGCGCCTGTTTTGCAACACTGCATCTTGGAAGAATTCCCTATCGTTGGGCGCCTCAGCATCGCAATCCACCAATGCCATATTCAACCCACTATTTTGCAGTGAGTTGAACAGATTGGTTGAGATAAAGGTTTTACCGGTACCTCCTTTGCCGCTAGCAATTGCTATGGTGATCGCCGTCATGTTTGCAATAGTTGGCGTTCAGGGATAGTTTCCCCGCTAAAAAATCGTTAACAATCTCTTCCTCACCATTCAAGGGAGCGCCTGCAAATACATTTATACCCTGCTCATTGAACAAGTCTATGGCTCGTTGACCTATGCCGCCTGCAATTACATCGGTAACTCCAAGTGAGGCAATCCACTTCGGATAAACGCCCGGTTTATGTTCGGGCGGTATCTGCTTTGTGATTTTTGCAATCTGTTTGTCTTGCACATCAACAATCGCAAAATATTGGCAATGTCCGAAATGCGTAGAAAGTTTCCCATTTTCCATTGGGATGGCAATTTTCTTTGTCATAATTATTCAATTTAAAGATTATTGTGAAAAACCTCTCCTCCCTCTACCACGGCCTCTACCTAGACCCTGACCGCGGCCTTGTCTGTTCCGACCTCGACCAACTCCTTGACCTTGAGCTTCACCTTCCTCAAATCCCTGTCCGGCACGACCAAAGCCTTGACCGGAACGACCTCGGCCCAAACCGAAACATCTTCTCACACCGAGGCCTCTTCTACCTCTAACTAAGTTTTCATCAGTCGGCTCTTCAACAGAACCCACATTTTTGACACCGAAATTGGTGCATTTGCCCATCTTACGTCCAGTCATCGGACCTTCTCCCATGGGACCTTTTTGATTAAATCCTGGCATAATAATATCTCCTTAATTTTAAAAGTTAGTAAATTGGAGTCAGACTATTTAAACTCCTTAATAATTTCCGAAACAGTTTTGTCTTTCGCATTTACCATTTCGATTTGAAGCTGATTTAACATAGTTTCCGCTTTTCTTCCAAATTCGGGTGCCACGACTTTCTTCGCTCCTTTTGATGCGATGAATTTCACGGCTGCCGGACCTGCTCCCTCGGGAGAATCCTTTGCCGGATTGGAAAAAAACTCTGTGGTTTTGCTATCGGTATCGTAAATAGCAAAATAGGCACAACGCCCGAAACGACTATCTATTCGTGCGTCTAAACTCTCTTTTTCTGATACAATTGCAATTTTCATACGATTAAATTTTAAATGGTTAATATATAATGTTTTATCAATTAAATTTTCAACTCATATCCCGTGTAAAATTGTACAAGCTGTTCTCCCAGTATGCTCTTTAAATTCTTAAAAGCAGTATCGCCGGTACAATGCCCCGTTATAAAACGGGTTGAAGGGAAACGCTGCCTTAGCGTTTGTCCCAAACTCACGATCTCTTCAACAGTTTCAAATTCCATACCGTTTTGACTGTCCAATAGATGAAATCCTCCCATCACGTAATCTATTTGTCCCTCTCCTTCGGCAGTTGCACTATCCAAAATATTCAGCAAACCGCTGTGTCCACAACCTGTAAAAACAAATCGTCTCTCTTGTCCGAATGTAATAATCAACTCATGGTCAAAGTCATCGTCTATCAATTCTCTGCCGCTGCTTTTTAAAAGTGTCCGATTTGCTTTAGGCATCGGATATTTTCTGATTTTAGGCTTAAAAACAGCTATATCCTCTTCGAAAACGGCTTTTTCATCAACCAAAAACAGTCGCTCTTTAAGTGTATCGAAATCAAAATCGGTGGTTATTTTTCTTAATTCGCCTCTTGAAGAATAGAACTCCTCATTTAATATCTGTGATGAAACAACTATTTTGGCCTTTCTGTTTATCTCCAAAAATTTTGATAAGCCACCTGTATGATCGGCATGTCCGTGAGAGATAAAGAGATAATCAACATTACCCAAATCAATATTCAGAAGGTTGGCATTACGCGCAAACAGACCTGAGGCTCCCGCGTCAAGCAAACATTTGTAACTCTCCGCTTCAAGGTAAACAGACAAACCGTGCTCAATCTCAAAGTCCATTTTCCCCGCTCTGTTATCTGACAAGACTAAAACTCTCATTATTATTCGTCTTTAATTTATTGGTTTGAATTCATTACCCCGGCGCCTGTTTCGGCGGTTTCCGCAAGGATGATGTTGTCTGTGACTGCCATCCACAACCATGTTACAGTGGCGACAACGATACCATTTTCCACCAAAGTCCACACTCCCACCCTCAATCACCAATGATTTTCCCTCCACAAATGCTTCGGCAACCGTTTTCCGTGCTTTTGCATAAATACGTGTGAGCGTGGGTCGCGACACATTCATCCGCTCGGCAGCTTCCTCTTGCAACAAACCCTCGTAATCCAATAGTCGGATTGCCTCATACTCATCGTATAACAAAACCACCTCTCCTATTATAGAACGGGGAATACCAAACGGTTTGAACCCCGTCATCAAAGGCGGCGACTCTATTCTTCTGCACTGTTTTGGACGCGACATACTGTTATACTTTTTGTGATTACGTTGCAAATATAATAAAAGTTTTGAACATATGCTCAAAACTCAATCGTTTTTTTAAGTATTTTGGTTAAACCCTGTGGACGCAACATAGAGACTGGTCGTAAAACTGCAACCCCGACACGGGTGTACCAAACGCAACATAACAACATAGCAACATACGAGTCATGGTCATAAAGTTGTAAATTTGCACCATGTTTATCGGCTGTCATCAAATTATAATCAAGATGAATGAAGCGGGAAGGTCAAAAACTCCGTTTCTATTCGCTGTAAATTTCGAGATGAACGAGGGATTTTTTATCGAAAATCCCTTAAAACAGAGTCGTATTCTCTTTAACATAAACGGCATTACCAACGCTAAAAATGTGCCGGAAACACCGAAGAGTTATATTTTCAAACGCTATCCCGAGAGTTTTGAAACATACGAAAAACGATTCTATTGTGCAATGGATGCTCTGCATAAAGAGGAAACCTTTCTGCTCAACCTAACAATTAAAACACCCATCGAAACCTCACTCTCTCTACAGGAAATTTTCAACTATAGTAGTGCAAAATATCGATTGTATGTTCCTGAAAAATTTGTCTGCTTTTCGCCCGAGCAATTTGTAATCATTAAATACGGAAAGATTTTCATGCATCCAATGAAGGGAACAATTGATGCCACTTTGCCAAATGCTGCCGAAAGATTGTTGAGCGATTATAAGGAAACCGCCGAACATCAAACGATAACTGAGCTTACACTCAACGATTTAAAACAAGTGGCAACTTCTGTCAAAGTAACTCGTTCTCGGTACATCGACAAATTGAAAACAAACAACGGCTACATGTTGCAAACGAGTTCCGAAATTGAAGGCACCCTGCCCACCAATTACATGCAAAACCTGGGAATCCTGTTTTTCAAATTACTTCCGGCAGGTTCTATTTTAGGCACCCCACGCAATGCAACCCTGCGCGTCATACGCAATTGCGAAAATCAAAATCGCGGTTTTTACAGTGGTGTGGCAGGATATTTTGATGGTGAAAATCTTGATTCAGGTGTTTTAATCCGATTTATCGAGGAAAAAAACGGTAAAATGTATTTCCGAAGCGGAGGCGGCATTACCGTTGACAGTCAATGTGAAAGCGAATATAACGAAGCAGTTCAAAAAGTATATTTACCCTTTTAAGTGTAGCAATATGTTTTTAGAGACCATTTGTATCAAAAAAGGCATTGTGCAAAATATTGAGGCACATCTGGAGCGGATGAGCAACGCCGGCATTCATTTTGGGTTTTATCTACCTAAACTGCCCAACCTATTGGAATTGGTTCCTGCAGAGTTACAAGAGAGCAAAAAAGTGAAATGCAGCGTTGTCTATCACAAAGAGATCCTCAGCATAACATTTTCCGATTACCGCCCCAAAAGAATCAACTCACTCAAACTCGTGAAAACAGACATAGAGTATCCCTTCAAATTTTCCGAAAGGTCAGTACTCAACACCTTGCTGCAGGAAAAAGGAGATTGTGATGAAATATTGATTGTAAAGAATAATTTTATAACCGACACCTCGTTCAGCAATGTTGTTTTCAGGAAAGACGACGAGTTCTTTACACCCGATACCTATCTGTTAAACGGCACAAAACGTCAACAACTGCTTCGGGAGAAGAAAATATGCGAAACACGCATAACCGCAGATGATTTGATCCATTTCGACACAATACATCTTATTAATGCCATGTTAGACCTGGAAGAAGACTTGGGTGTAAGTGTAGTTAAGATTATTTAGCTGTTATCTGTCAATTCATTGTAGAATCTTTCCGGAAGGAAAATGTTCTCCTGATCTATTGCGTCCTTAAACAGAGGAGCAATCTCACTTACTGTAAATCCGGCAATGCCACATCCTATTTCGGTAACGAGAAATTTTAGTTCGGGGTGTTTCTTCGCAAAATTGATAAATTCATCGGTATAAGGCTTTATTGTCTCAACCCCACCCTGCATAGTTGGGATTGCATATGTCTGCCCATACAAACCAACCCCTTTACCCCAAACCGCACCCCAGTCCATCGCTAATTTTGCCGCGCCGCCGCCATGCTTTCCTTCAAGGTTACTGCCAAAAACAAATATCTCGTTCTCCTCTAAATGCTTAATCCATTTCGGAGAAATTCTTTTTTCGTTCATTTTTTCTTCGCAATATTATTTAACCTCTCTAGTCTCTATCAATTCTTAATCGCTCTAAATTATTAAAATTTTATTCCTATTTCAAGTTTTACCCCGATATCATTATTGTAAACTTTGGAATTAAGTAATTTTTCATAGACACCTAAACCTAATGTTATTCCTATTTTAGATTTAGGAATAAAGTATATGCCTTGACTGGGAGCTAATCCAAAAAATATATTATAACTCTCAACTCCACTAAATGTTGTCAACTTTTCTTCGCCGATTATTATGTTTGCGCCAATATTAATAAACAGGTTATCTTTTAGAATCAGATTATCCTTGAGTCTGTAGAATGGATTAATACCGATTGAATAATAACTCATACTGGCAGACCGATAATTAAATTGTGCAAAATAGTCAGGATGTATTGTAAATCTCTCTATAGCAAAAGTTACCGGAAATGACCATCTTGATATATCTCTTAGAAAAAATCTGTAATACTGTAATGACCAGCTATCTGCATTCATTCCGTAATTTTGGGAATAGGTAATTAAATTTATCCATTTGTCGGTATATTCCAAATGCTTGTCAGCTTCTTCATTAATGTTCGTATCTGTTATATCTGAATTGTCAGGCATCTGATAAATAGCATCAGATTCCTCAGTAACATTATCAATCATACTAATCGTATAATTTCTTATATCATTCTTGTTAACGTAACTCGATATTTTTATTTCTCCAATATAAACGTCGTAATGAATAATATCAGTATCAACTTTTGTTATTTTACAGTCAATTTGTTCTCCATTTCTGAGAATTATCAAATCCTGTGAAAAGCCTGTTAAAGTAAATAATGACAAAAGGGTTAGAACTAAAAATCGCATATATTCTTGTTTATTCGTTTAATGTTTCGTTGTCTAAATTGTCTGGTTACAATCACTTTTACCGGCTTTGAGATAAAGCGGCAGACAAGTCTTTGCCGCCGGGTTCCTGGAATATTCCGATGTCGAAGAATGATGCTGTGGAATACAAGTGGTCAAAAATATCGGATTGTATGGATTCGTATTCCAGCCAGACGGTGGTATTGGTGAAACAATAAATCTCCAGAGGAATGCCCTTACTTTCGGTTGCAAGCTGTCTGACCATAATGTTCATGTCTTGCCTGATTTTCGGATGATTTTTCAGATAACATTCGATATATTTTCTGTACACCCCAAGATTGGTCATTCGTCGGCCGTTAATTAAAACAGATGTATCTATGTTGTGCTCTTCATTAAACACCTCTATCTCCTTCTCACGGGTTTCTACATAATCGGTAATGAGTTGGTATTTTTTGAATTTGTCTCGTGTCTGCTTATCAACCAATTTTACGGAGTAAGCATCTATATAAATGGCTCTCTTAATTCTTCTGCCTCCGGTTTCGTGCATTGCGCGCCAGTTTTTGAAACTGTCTGTTATGAAATAATAAGTAGGAATGGTGGTAATCGTTTTATCCCAATTCTGTACTTTTACCGTATTCAGATTAATGTCAATTACATTTCCATCGGCATTGAATTTTGGCATTTCCACCCAATCGCCTACACGCACCATATCATTAGACGACATTTGGATACTTGCCACCAGTCCCAAAATAGTATCCTTAAACACCAGCATTAAAACGGCTGTCATTGCACCAAAGGCACTCAGCAGATAAACAGGCGACTTATTCAGTAGTACCGCAAGAACTAAAATAATCGCAACAATATACAGTATTATTCTGATGAGCTGAAACAAACTGCTTAACGGCTTATCTTTAAACGCCGGATGCCGGGACATGACATATTCGCCCACTTTTAATATGGCAAATAACACCGTCATACTGACGATGATAAGATAGGCCTCCGATAATCTGACAACGAAAGGAAGGAGTTTTTCGAAATCAGCAAAGACTACAGGAGCCATTATGAGTACAATGATAGCAGGAGCAATGTGAGCCAAATTATCAAACGCTCTTGTGTCAACAAACAGGTCATCCCATGCAAAGGATGTTTTTTTGAATACCTTGTAGAGAAAACGTATGATAATTTTTTTGGTGATGTAATATGCAGCAACCGATAAAACAGTCAAGACAATAATAAATGAAAGCAGCCTGTAATAGATAGCCCATTCTGCGGAAATACCTAAGTTTATTATCATTGTTTCCGTCTTTTCTTCGAGAAAGTTTATCCAATCCATAATATTATTTTCAAGAAAAAATTAGTAAAAAATTTGGTGCAATTATAAGAAATTGATTCAATTATTCAAAAAAAAATTATATACCCAGCATCCATGTTGCAGTCGTAAAATATATTGTCAGAGCAACTATATCAACAATTGTTGTTATTAAAGGGCCGGCCATAATTGCCGGATCCATTTTGAGTTTTTTTGCTACCATAGGTAATGTACCGCCAACCACCTTTGCCAGAACAACTGTGCAGAACAATGCAAAAGATACTGTTAGGGCTATTAATACACCGGTCTTTTCAAAAAAATAGATTCTAAGAAAATTAACAGCAGCGAGTAGAATTCCGATGATAATACTTATACATGCCTCTTTCCTAAAAACCTTGAAAATATCTCTCGTTCTTAATTCCCCTAAAGCCAGACCTCTTATTATAAGGGTTGAAGACTGAGAGCCGGCATTTCCGCCCGTGTCCATAAGCATCGGAATAAAGGCTGCAAGTATAATTACTGATTGTAATGCATCTTCATATTGTTTAATTATACTGCCCGTAAAAGATGCCGATATCATCAATATTAACAGCCATGGTATCCTGTGCTTTGCCAATGTCCAGTTTTTCGTCTTTAAATACTCCTTTTCCGATGGTTGCATCGCCGCCATCTTCTGAATATCTTCGGTTGCCTCCTGATCTATAACATCTAAAATATCATCGACCGTTATTATACCTACAAATCTGGTTTCCACATCGACAACAGGCATAACATTGTAGTCATATTTTTTGAACAGAGCTGCAACATCTTCTTGGTCATCATGAGTATATATAGATATCACATCGGTATCCATAATATCTTTAACCAAAGCTGAATCATCGCTCAGCACCAGTTTCCTCAACGAAATGACACCCTCAAGTATCCGATTGTTATTGGTAACGTAGCAGGTGTCTATAGTCTCTTTATCAATCCCTATTTTCTTGATGTACTGTATTGCCTGCTTTACCGTCATCTCTTTTTTCAGATCAACATACTCGATAGTCATTATACTACCGGCAGAATCTTCAGGATAATTAAGTATTTGATTTATTATCCTTCTCGTCTCTTCACTGGTATTCCTGAGTATTCTTTTTACAACATTGGACGGCATCTCTTCCAAAAAATCGACAGCATCATCTATGAAAAGATTATCCAAAATGCTGACCGCCTCCTGATCTGTGATTAATTCAATTACATACTGCTGTAACTCGCTCGACATATATGTAAAAACCTCTGAAGCCAAATCTTTTGGGAGGATCCTAAAGATAATAAGTAGCTTTTCCTGGCTTATTTCTTCAAACAGTTGTGCAATATCAACTGCATTAAGATTGATAAGTTCTTTTCTGGCTTCACCATATTCGCCTCTTTTAACAAGATCTAAAATTTTTTCTGTCATATCCGGCTCTACTTATATTGTCCTTTTATTATAATATCGTCTGTGAATAAGCAAATAAAACTGTATGCGTTACACCATGTGTTGTATGATATAAAACAATATATCTCAAAATTTAAAATCTAACTCTATCTTTGCGTGAAATTCTGCAAAGTAATTATTCCCGAAATGAAGATTTATCGGCATTATATTAATCGCAATCCTTTTACTTGGCGGGTTAATCCTCAATCCGCCTCCCAAATATCCGGCATAATGAAAATCGCTGATGTATTCGGAAGTTGGCGGCTCGGTATACCCATCCGGGTCTCCACCTGTACCTTTCAATCCCCGCGAATTATTTACCAGCCCTCCACAACCAAGAACCAATGAAAACGATTTTATCCTTATCAAGTCATAATAAAGATTTGTCTCAATATTTATTGAGTTAAAATACTGGTCTCGTACATCTAAGATAAATTTTGAACTGTAATGTCCAATAGTGAAATTCGGATTTAACCGTAATCTGTCTTTCCAAATTTCTCTTTGATATCCGACAGCATAAACAAATCCACCTCCATCGGTTTTATTTCCCATTGATGAACCTACTCCAAGTCCTATCTTTATACTGTTTTTCGAGAACGCCGGGTCTTGTCCATAAACAAAACCATGGTTTATCATTATCGAAACCAGTATCAGTATTATTTTATATCTCGTTTTCATTTATATTATTTTAATCATCTGTTTATCTGTCATTTCATTATCATCAGTTTGTTGCATAACATTTACACATAATGAGTACTTTAATACCATGGGTTGTCATTTACCGGTTAAACAAAATTCCGAATTGAAAGGTGGGATTATATAGTGATTTATTATCAAACTTTGATGTCAGACAGACTGTTTGCAACGTCAAAAGCAGTCTCTGTGTCAACGCATAATCAACACTCAGAACCGGAGAATAAACCAATGTGGAATATTTGTAAAAATGAGCATCAACAAGCAAATGACTGTCTTGCTTTTCAATATGCAGATTTCTGATGGTCGCTTTACCGACAAAAGCTGAAGCCGAATAACGGAACTGTCCGATTTGTCTGCTAAATCCTACAATAGGACCGCCATAACCGACGGTTATATATGAGTTTTCGGAGTAAGAGGAATTATAACTTGTTCTCTGTGTTCCACCATAAATTCCGGCAGTGAAAGTATCATAAAAATAGAACCTGAGGATCCCTCCAATGCCAAAATCCGGATGACGAATATCCTGGTACTCATTTTCTGTTATCATATATCCCGGTTGAAAGAACAACATTCCCCCGCTATATATGTTTTTCTTTGGATTTTGCGAAAAAGCCGATGTAATGAAGAGTAATAAACAGATAATAAGAGATAACTTTTTCATTCAATTTCAGTTTTCAAAATAGATTCTGACTAATAGGAGCGACCCAAATAAACGCAACGAGAATCCACGGAATAATAAGTCTGCATTGATGATATATTGATGTCATGGCATACAAATTATTCAGTATCCTTGTTCTTGAACAGTGAACCAATTCCCTTGCCGATTTTCTGAACCGCTTCGATGCCTTTGTTCAGAGGTTCGGAGGTAATATCGGCATAATGCTCGGTAGTCACATTGTTTGCAAGACGTTGAGGATAAACAATTATTCTGTTGTTTGTTGCAAAATATTTTTCAATTTTAGAGGGAAGTTGTTCTAAAGCGCCAATATAAGAGGTGGCTCCTTTGCGGGCAGAAACCAAAATAAAAAGATCATCTTCATAAATGTATCTGGAAAGAACTAAGAAATCCTCCCAATCTACAAATGGGTTTATTGTAATCGATACGCTTAACTTAGCTTTCTTAAAATATTTTCGAACTGCGTTTTCTGTTGCTCTGTTGCAAAACAACACAATTGGGACACTCAACTCAGATGCTAACTTGGCTATCTTTTTCAACCATATCTCAAAGCCTTTTTCGTGTTCGGCCAACGGTGGAGCTGCAATCAGAATTCTCTTGTGTGAAACCAACGGTTTTTCCATAGAGCAAATAAACGTGGTTTTATCGGTGTTGCTCAATATTCCGCGAAATTTATCGCCAATCAGTTTCTCAATAAATCCCGCACGTCTGGGCCATCCCAGAATAACAATATCGGCCATGATCTCTCTTGATATTCGAACTATGCCGCTTGCGAAGTTATGGTCGATTGTTGTAATTACATCTACCTTTGTTTCCGATGCAGAGCCCTCTATCACAAACTTTTCAAGTTCATTTCTTGCTTTGAGAATATTGATTTCGGCTTCTTGGTTATCGGAAACCACCGATAGTATTGAGACCGGATTTACTGATTTCTTATCTTTTATGAGAACTGCAAATTCAAGAAGCTTTTCTATGTTCGAAAAATTTGCAATAGGTAAAAGAATATGTTCATTCCGGTTACTGTTCAATTTTTCAAGATCTTTCGAGTCATTTTCAGACTCCACAACCATCTGTTTTGCTGCTTTTTCTGTTACAAATGATGATACCAAACAGGTTATCAAAATAAGTATAATAGTTCCATTGAGTATATTCTCATCAAGAATATTGGCTTTGTACCCTACCAAAATTACGGCAAGGGTTGCAGCTGCATGGGAACTGCTAAGACCAAAAATAAGTTGTCTCTGTGCTTTAGAATACCCAAAGATAATTTGTGTAAACAGAGCAGCAACCCATTTACCGAACAGAGCTACAACGGACAATGTTACAATAACAATGAGAGCCGTCGGACCTTTTAATAAAACGCTTACATCAACCAACATTCCAACACTTATAAGGAAAAACGGAATGAATAACGAGTTTCCTATAAACTCAATACGATTCATAAGTGCAGAAGAACGCGGAATAAGTCTGTTCAGGGCTAATCCGGCAAAGAACGCACCGATAATAGGTTCCAACCCTGCAACTTCCGCTAAGAATGCCGCAAAAAAAACAGTTGACAAAACGAATATGTAATGGGAATGTTTTTCACTCTCAAGTTTCTGAAAAAACCATTTTGCAATTCTTGGAATTATCAAAAACATGATTGCCAGAAAGATCACGAAAGAGACACCTAATCGTATCCAAAAATCTGAGTTCAGGCCGCCCTGACTTTTACCGACAATTACAGCCAAAAGCGTAAGTACGGCAGTATCTGTCAATATTGTTCCACCGACAGTAATGGCAACCGCCTGATTTTTTGAAACGCCTAATTTGCTTACAATCGGATATGATACAAGTGTATGTGTTGCAAACATGCTGGATATAAGTAAACTCGCATTAGTGTCATATCCCAACAAGTAATGACATACAGGAAATCCAATGCCCAGCGGGAAAGCAAATGTAAAAAATCCGAACAGAAGACTCTTGTTCCTGTTTGATTTAAACTCATTCAGATCGAGCTCAAGTCCGGCAATGAACATTATATAGAGAAGTCCTATAGTTGAGAAAAGATCAATAGAAGAACTGCTCTCAAGTATGTTAAATCCGTATGGTCCGATTATTACTCCGGCAATTATCAAACCTACTATTCCGGGAATGTTAATTTTTCTGAGCAGAATGGGTGACAACAAAATAATGAATAAGAGCAATGAAAGAATCAATACAGGATTCTGTAATGGCAATTCAAACTCATCTAAAAAGTGTCTAAAAAAATCTGTCATTTTTACCTGCCCTCTGTTTTCTCAGCCCCAAAATTACTCTTTTTATTCGAGTTATTCGAGTGTGGGCATCCGTTTATCTATGTTTTACCATTTATACCGGCATAACTACATTACATAGGTCTTACTGACGATATCGCATCGCAATATAAATAATGATAAAACCGCTTAGTGGTTTTACTCAACTAAGCTGTTTCAGGCCAAGCGTTCAGGGTTTCATTGTTTGCCCTTTTTAGCAGAATCAAAATACAGAAGCGATGTTAAAATTAAGAGCGAAACGCTTGTAAAAATTGCAACCAAATACATTTTTTCAAATGATAAATGAAGTCCAAACAATAAAGCACCAACAGCTATTATCCCTGATAATATCGGATACCAATTTGTCTTATAAAACCATCCATAAGGGAAAAGATGAGCACCTGTAATAATTGCATAGACCATAATAAAGTACTCCGGAGCTTTAATCATTATGAAAATTAAAAATGGAAAATAAAACAATTGAGCAAAGTTTAACCATAGTCCTAAAGGCTGTAAAGGATTATTTGTGATTTTCCAAATAGTCTTCAGTATCTTAGAAAAGAGAAATGCCATTGGAAGGAGTAAACCACTTGCGATGAATACAAATATAGATCTATCATACGCCCTGAATTCAAGCGTCCATAAAAAGGCTATTAGCAGCCAAATCAAACTCGCTGCTAAAGTAAAATCAATCCCATTTTTTGATTTGATTGATAATTCATTCCTTAATTCGTTTAGTTTTTCTGTTGTCATTTTCGATATGTTTTTTAAATGTTATTACTATATCCTAATTGAACACCTTTTGCATGCCGGCAATTATATCATCCTGTACACCTCATCAAACGGTACTCTAAACCGTTCTCCCCAAATCCCAAGTGTTCCTTTTCTAATTCCGCAGGGAATAACCATATTAATTTCGGCACCGCAAGGCAGTTTGAGTAATTTTTTTACCCTGCGGCTGTCAAACCCTTCCAAAGGACAGGTATCATAACCGATTTCAGCCATAGCAATCATAAAAGTCTGTGCCGCCAAGCCGCATGTTTTATGTACAACCACACGCATATCACTCTCAGAAAGCGATGTTGTCATTGGACGGAAAGAACTGATAACTATAGTAAGAATCTTCCTAAAAATTCCAAGTAATCCGAAAAAACGACCGTACATAAACGGTATCAAACGATTGTAGTAAAGTTGGCGATCTCTCCATCGCTTCTCTTGTTTTTCCGGTGGACTGTTACGAGCAATATTCCCTTTTTCAAACTCCAAATTAGCCTTTGAACGTTTACGGTGTAAATCTCTGCGAGTTACGAAAACTACGATTTGTTTAGCTGTTTCTGTTGCTCTTTGATCCATACAAGCATGAGACATTTTTTTCAGCATTTCAGGGTCCGTAATGTGATAAAATTCCCATAGTTGCATATTGGAACTATTGGGGGCAAGCGTCGCCAGTTCGATACAGTGCTTTACCTTTTCAGTATTTAACTCTTTCGCTTCGTCGAAATATCTAACGGAACGACGATATTCAAGGATTTCTTGTAGTGACATTTTGTTATAAATCTATTGTTAATTTTTCTTCGAACTCTTTTCTAAAAAACATCTCTTTTTCTTTAATCAAAACAACTATAGTAACGATAAGCAGTAATACTGTTTGAATTACTTTGCTGTCAGGATGTGTGGCAAATATCTCATTTGATACATTTGCTGAACAATGGAATATTATTGTAATAAAAATATTACGGTTTGTTTTGTAATACAGCCAATTCATTAATATAACAAAAATAAAAAGACTGAATACATAATTCAAAGAATACAAAAAACCTTCTTCTACTACATTGCTATGATAGTAACCGTCTATAAAAGAAAGCGGCAAATGCCAAAAAGCCCAGTAAAGAGAAAATATCATGCAAGTCGTAAAAAGATTAAACCTTTGTCGCAAGGCATCAGTGCCGTATGTGTGCCACGCCAATTCTTCAACTACCGGTGCAAAAAGCAGAATGAACCAAGGTGAAAGTAATGCTGAGGTAAAACTCGGCGATCCGGAAATGTAAAATTGGTCGATACTATGACCAAATAACAACGATATGAGTTGAGCTACTATGATTGAAACAAAAATCAATGTAAAAGCTAATAAAATATAGATGGGACTGAACCCTTTGTGACGGATAAATCTTTTTTTCAGGTCGCTGAATAGCTCTTTATCCGATAAAAACAAATAGGCAGCTACAAAAGTCGGTGCTAATAAACCAAGTATTGCTAACAGTGCCTGAATAAAAATTAGAGAACTGCTTTGTTCCAACAAATTACTAAGATAGGCAACTGAAAACCAAAGAACCCACGGAATTAATAATGATAGACCGAAAAAGAAAACAGGTCTATTGTACTTTTTAATAATTTGATTTTTCATCTAATAATTACTATTCTCTTCAATGAATTGTATGATTTCGTTGTTTAGTTCTTCTGCATATTCCATTGGTAATGAATGAGTGGCATTTTTCCATATTTTAGCGGTTATATTTTTGACATTCTTTTCTGCCACTTCTATAGCTTTAACAGGATCATGAACACCACTATTATCAGCAAAAGCGACATATACAGGGAACTCCCATTTTTGCATTTGTTGCTTGCTAATCATTGTTGGCATAGGTAATTGAGAAGAATAATAATTTGCTCCGTCGTCAATCATTTTTGCAACAGGGTCGGTTGTGTCAATGGTTTCTGAACCGCTTATTTCTTTCAACAAACCCTGTCTCCACTTTTTCGGCAAAAAACGCATATTGTAGGGTATCGATTTTAAAATAATAATAAGTTTTATCATTTGAAATGTAAAAACAGGCTCAATAAGAATCAAAGAGGTAACTTTTTGAGGATACAATGAAGCATAATTTGCCGACAACCAACCCCCAAACGAATGTCCTACTATATGTGCTTTCGTTAAATGAAGATTCTCAATCGTTTCATCTATCCATTTCGCCTGGTCTGAACTGTCTCTTATTGGACTCTCTTGCTCACTCAATCCCACATCTCCCAAAGCATCAAAGGCATACACAGTTCGACTCTTATATAAATCGGGAACATTGGCATACCACATAGGTGTACCAGAAGACTTTCCGGGAAAGAGAAGTATCGGACTTTTATTATTTGCCTGATTGTTTTTCCAACAATAACCTTGTACTGTTCCGAATGAAGTTTTAATTCTGATCGATTCGGCTTCAGGCATTGTTTGCAGCGCTATCTTGTACGCCTCTATGTACTCCTGTCGCCTTTCAGCTGAACTCCATTTACCGATGAGTCGCTTCATGATTTTTTTGACTCTATTTATAAATAAATCCTAAACAGCCCCCCCGGCATAATACCCATTTTGTAATCAGTTTTTATGGTTTGTGTTCCCGCGTCATAAATTTGTCGCCAAATATTTTTTCTGTTTGTAATATTTGTAAGTTCGATGCCGCATTCATAACTCATTTTTTTCTTATTGACACGATAAAGCAGTTTAATATTTGCTTTGAAAAAATCAGGATTTTTGTCTTTATAAGCATTGTCATAATCATAAACCGTGTAACCTTCTATTTTTGATTTCTCCAGATCTATCGGAATATTACGCAAACCGCCTGCATAAACAACATTCGCATTTATCGTCAATGTCTGCTGTTTTGGTAATTCTATTTCGTAACCGCCAAGTGCATTGAAAACAAAATTACTGTTATAAACTGTGTTTCGCCAAATATTATCTGATGCCAAATATTTAGAATTGAATAATGAAGTTGTTATCAAAAAATAATAATTGTCGGAAAAATACTTCTCTAATGTCAGTTCAATACCATAATTTCTTCCTTTGCCCTTGTTTACCAAACTGTCTTCTATTACTTCATAAAAATCAGCACCGTAATTAATAACCGAATAGTGTGAGCTCCTCATCTCTATCGGTATATTGAACAAATTTTGATAATAAACTTCGGATTTCAAATTGAAATTTCTTCTGAAATTCACATTATAACCCAACACAAAGTGGTGACTTTTAGAAAAGTCCAATTTAGCATTGGTTAGTTTATATGTTCGATTTATAGTGTCAGTTAGAGTTTGGTTAAAGTAAACATTTCCGGGTTGAGTCTGAGAATGTAAACCATAGGCAAAGCTCATATTACTATTTTGACCGGTCGAATATCTAATGGCTGCCCGCGGTTCAACAGACAACGAGTTGTTTAATAGCGAATACTGATTAAATACACCCAATGTTAATTCAATTTTTTCGTTAAAACTATGTAGAAATTGGGAATAAAATTGAGCAAGTCCATAGTTTCCTCTGTTTTTTGTGCCATAAACGTATTGATCTTGGATTTTTGCGCTATCGGCAAAATTTACAAATGAATGGATATAAGATGCACCAATAATTATTCTATTTTTTTGATTAAAACGATGTTTATATTGAGTTGTTGCAATTAATTTGTTTTCAGTATAAACGCCACCAAAGAAATGGAAGTCGCTACTGTTTTTTAAAACACTATCAACAGACATGCTTGATTCAGAATTTGTGAAAGCCAATGAAGTGCGCAAGTTTGATTCTGAATTAATAATATTTTTCATCGTAATTGCTGCTACATTGGTCTGACCACACATTTCTGTTCTAAGATTTTTTGTAAAACTCAAAACGTTTTTATCGGGATCCATTGACATTGAACAAAAACCGCCAAATCCCCACAACGACAGAGAAGTTTTCCCGAAATCAAAATCAGACTTGAATGTTAAATCCTGATATTTAGGTATAGAGGGAGTGCCGAAATTAACTCCAATTTTATCGAAGAGTTCTAAAAAGGCATAACGATAATTCACCATAAAACTTGAGGTTCTGTTTTTGGAAAATGGTCCTTCAACACCTGCTTCTAAACCTCCCGTTCCCATTTGAAGTAAATATTCAAATTTTTCGCTGTTCCCATTTCGCATTGCTAAATCAAATGCACCTGCGGTGGCGTTACCATATTGAGCAGGAAATGCACCTGTTAAAAAATCGGAGTTTGATAATTGATTGTTGTTCAGCATCGAAATTGCGCCTCCGTTTGTTCCCATAGTGGCAAAGTGGTTAGGATTGGGAATGGGAATTCCTTCCAGCATATATAATAATCCAAGAGGTGAGTTTCCTCTGATTATTATATCATTACGCGAATCACCTGCAGCCTGAACACCGGCAAAATAAGTTGCCATTCTTGCAGGGTCGCCGCTGGTTCCGGCATATCGTTCCGTTTCTTTCACATCAAAAGAGCGTGAACTAACATAAGCCAATTCATTGTTTAATTCGCCTCTCTCCCTTGCAAAAATTGTTACTTCTGCCAAGCTATGAGTTGATTGTTCCATTTTCACTTCAACTTCAAGTTCCTTCCCACTTGCAAGTATCAAATTATTTGCAAAATAAGGTTCATAACCTAAATGATTGATTTGCAAACTAATTCTGCCCGCATTAACCTTTTCAAAATGAAATTTTCCCTCGTTATCGGAAATTGTATGAAATTTTAATGTATCGACGGTAAGAGTGATAGTGGCACTTTTTAATGTTTCATCTGTAAAAGCATCTTTAATCACACCTTTTACACTGTTGGAAAAATTTTGAGAGTAAGAATTTACACAGAATAAAATAATTATAATTGCTGTAAAATACTTTCTCATTCTCGTTATTTGTATTTGGTACAAAAACACCTATACTACGCTACCACACCCGGGCACGAAAGAAAGGGTGTTAAGTTTTTATGAAAAATATATTAATCAAACACATTAAACTCTATCTTATCGACAGTTCCCTTGTAATATTCATAATCTCCTTCCGGCAAATGCCAGGCGATTTTGACTTTCTCACAAATTTTTATGTTATCCTGAGGTTTATAACTTTCTACAGTAGCCGAAAACTTGACTTTTTCATAGGTGTTTTTGCCTGTTGTGAAATAACGGTCGAACGTTTCAAAACGGGTAAACAATCCATCTTCGTTAAAGTAAAATGTACCGGATACTTCAATGCCATTATCCACCAGTGTCCCTCGAACTGAATAATCATCTAATTGTTCCCATTTTACATTATCTAATAGCAGATAACCCGGAATAAATATAAATTCTAAGAATGTTGTTATCAGCGCCGATTGTGCAACTTCTTTGCTGTTATCAAAAACTACTTTTATCAGATTAAACAGCTTCCCGTTCATCTCTCCATAACCATCACGATACAGATCTCGTGCTGCCACCGGCATAGCTGAAAACTTCATATATGCAACTCTTCCTATCGGCTTAACGGAATTGAATTGTATTGTCAGAAGTTTTCCCCAATCCTTATCCGGCGACATTTTCAACCAACTCTCGGTCCAATACACATTGGCATTTACAGGAATGGGCGTGTTTACGTATCCACAAACCCTCAGGTACTTTTTCAATGGCTCAGGCAGGCCTATGATTAATTCTTCGGTAAAAGTTTCAACCTCATAACCTTTATTCCTTTCAATAAATTCGGATTTATCATTTATGAATACTCTTTTCATACTGGTAAGACTTATAAAGAGGAAGGAAAAAAATGACAATAGTAGTATAATCCTTGCTGTTCGTCTCATGAAAAATATCATATGCCTGCGGCCTGGGATGACATTAAAAATGCTGCTATTACTCCCATAAAATTGGCTGCCATATGGACCAGAATTGCATACGCATTGTTATTATGTTTCTCTTGATAATAACCTGCAACCAATCCGATACTGAATGTAAAAATAAGGGTTCTAACCAAGAAAAAAGCGCCTGCACCTGATCTCATTAAATTTAAATGCGCTAAGCTGAATGCAAGTGCACTGATAATCACGGGAATGCTAATGTGCCTTTTAAACAGTTGTATTCCTTTATCTTTTAAGGGGGTTAATATGTTTTGAAGAAATCCGCGAAACAAAACCTCTTCTACCACACTTGCATAGATGAATACAAATAGAATAAACTGCAATGGTGACATCACATCAAATACATGATGTATTTCTATTTCCAATCCTAAGCTTGTTCCAACAACTGTCATAAAAACACTGATTATTACGGCAGCCAAGAACCCGAACAGCATCGGTCTTAATGTCTCTTTAAACTTTGGCAGTGAAATTTTATAATTAACATGCTTTCTTAAACCCCAAATCAAACCAATTGCAAGAATCAGCATAAGCGTATCTGCAACAAATGATTGAGGAATAAAATTATTATTCAATTGTATTTTTTCACCAATAAATACTGATATTTGAAACACTATTGCTGTTAATAGTATCCCCCAAATAACTCTTTCATAATTTTTCATTTTTATGTTCTCCTTTTTATTGTAGTTTGTTTATAAAATTATCCAGAACTTTATCTATTTCTTCACTATGACCTCTCATCATATGTCCGCCATCGGGAAATGTCACTAATGTGAGATTAGGAAAACGATGTTTAACATCTTCAACTTTTTTAAAAGCGGCCACATTATCATCTTTCGAATGAACAATTAATGTTGGAACTCTTAGTTTTTCAATCGGATATTCGTCAAAATTTCTTTCCATATCCGGATTTGTCATTTCCCCGTCTAAAATTACTCCTGCTTTTCGTTCCGCAACAGGCATAATATCTTTTACTGTTGATATCGGCATTCCCATGATTACAGGCATGAGAGGAGAAATTAAATACATGGCATAATCGGATAGAAATGGTTTTGGCGGTGCTTGATACTCTAAATATTTATCCGGTTTATCATTAACCGGCATTGCAGAACAGTAGAGAATTAAACCTTTAACCCGTTCCGGATGATCTAACGCAAATCTAATTGCGTGAGTACCGCCGGCAGAGGTTCCAAAAACAAATACTTTATCAATCTCTAAACTATCTAACAACTCATTAAAGGCCTCAGCTTGTTCTCTTGGTGTGCCGGCCTTTTTGATAGTAGAACCCAAATATCCAAAACGCGATGGTGCGATTATACGATTTTTTCCAAACCTGCTCTTAATATTTTCATAGGCCTGGTCATAGCCGCCAAACAATCCATGAACGGATAAAACAGTTTCACCTTGTCCTGCATCTATATAAGTAATCCTGCCGTACGATAAATCTAATTCTCTCTTATTATATGAATTCAATTTTTCCTTGGCTTTCAAGAAATCCAAATGACACCTAACACCTTGTATTAGAAGATATATAGCTAATATTATTAGGAAAGCAACCAAAATTGTCTTCATTTTCATGAGAATATCATACGTCTAAGTTCGTCAATGATGCTATGAATACTGCCGTTAAGGCTACAAAATTAGCGGCCATGTGAACAGTAATCGCATAAGCATTATTATCATATTTTTCCTGATAATAACCTGCAATCAGTCCAATAGTTGTCGCGAAAAGAACTGTTCTAATCACGAAAATAGAGCCGGAGCCTGATGTTATTACAATTAAATGCACCAATCCAAATACAACCGCACTGATAAGCACAGGAACACTTATATGCCTTTTAAATAATCTTATCCCTTTTACTTTCAACGGTTTTAATATGTTCTGAAGAAAGCCGCGAAACAAAACCTCTTCAGCAATAGGCGTACAAATAAATATAAAAATAAAAAACTGAAGCGGAGACAATGCAGAATGTGCTGAATGAGATTCAATTTCTCTAAATCCAAATGCCCTTTCAACAATTGACATGATAATGTTGACTATTATTGCCGCCAACAGCCCAAACAATATCGGTCTTAATGTCTTTTTAAACTTTGGCAATGAGATTTTATAACTCACATATTTTTTAAAACCCCAAATCAAACAAATTGAAAGGGTCAACATAACAATGTTTGTTATAAAAGTATCAGGTATAAATTCGTTATTTAAACTGAAACTTTTTCCCGCAAATGTTGAAGCTAGAAACACTATCAATGTTAATAGTATTCCCCAAAAAATTCGTTTACCGTTTGTTTTCATTTGTTGTTCTCCTGTATTTATTATGTATTGTTATTTCTATTATTTAGAACCAAGTATTTATTGGCAATTCACTGTTTTTACATTTTAATTTCCACGAATAATTAACCAAATTGCGAAAACCACCTCCCAAAGTCCGCCCAAACCGAGAAAATACATACTCCAATCCATTCCAAATAATTCCAGTAAAAAACCAAAGGCAAAAACAGCATAGCCAACCGCCCCCCATATTGCCAACCAAGCCGGTAAAATTTTATGTTTATACAATGTCAAGCACATTGGAACACTGCCAAGTCCTAAAACTAACATTGCAAGGATATATCCTAGATCAATTGATAGATTTACTTTTAAAAATATCGTAAGGACTATGCTTGAAAGAGCAAACGCTTCAAATATTCTTGTAAAAAGATAAATATTAGCGACCGCTGAATTGTATGGTTTCAATGTTTTTCTTAATAAGATCCCTATAAATAGAACCATTATCGAGTTAGCAATAATTAGTAATGCACCTAAGTGTTTTTCAATATCATTCGTACTATCAAATAAAGATCTTCCAATACCATAGGCTAAAAAGGCCAATAGAAAGAAAGACCCAATAAGTCGGGCATTATAAATTGTAACCGGATCGTTTTTACTCTTCATTTCTTCAATATTTGCTGAGTCAATGAGATCATTGTCCTGAAAGAGATTCCCGGATATGCTGTTTGGTTTACAGTACCGGCGATATAGAGATTCTCTTTTGGACTATAAAATGCCAAAGCGCCTGAAAGCCCTGAATGTCCTATAAAGTATGGAATTACACCTGCAGGATCAAATAATCGAGATAGCTTGAACAGATGAATGCCAACACCCGAACGCATTGGAGGAAAAATCTTGTTCCACTCTTGCAACTTGAAAATATAGGATAACGGGAACAATTTACCCGTGAAAAATGCTTCAATAAAAATCAACATCTCTGCCGATGTTGAAACCATACCGCCATCCGCTCCAAAAGATGTCATTGCTTTAGGAATTCTCAACTCTTCTCTTTTGTAATATAACGTCATTGGAGTCTTATCAGTTTCATCTTGATACAGATAAGTTTTTAACAAACCAAGCGGCTGAATAACACGTTCTTGACAATTTTCGGCATACGGTTTTCCGGTAATGGTCTCAATGATCTTTCCTAAAAGTTGAAAATTTACATCCGAATATTTTGCTTTATTTATTGTTCCGGGTGGAAAAAGCGGGGACATATTTTTTGACCTCTCAACTGCCTGTTCAAAACTCCAAAACTGATCATTCCCTGTCATTAACTCCTTTTCCAAACTCTCTTTGCCCTGTCCTTTGTCTTGAAAATAGTCGGGGAGTCCCGATGTGTGAGAAAGCAGGTGTTTGATAGTCAGCTCTTCGGAATAGTCTTTTCCTTTGTAAACGTGCAGTCCGGATAGAATTGAAGAATCGATGTATTTACTTATATTGTCGTCAAGACTTAACTCGCCTTTTTCCAGTAGTTGCAGAATTATTGCAGTGGTAAACAGTTTCGTGGTACTGGCAATAAAATAAGGTTGATCTGCGGTTAAATTACCCGATGTTCCTTGCCAGGTTACCTCATCTTTTTTTAAAGCAAAAGATGTCCCAAATACTTTTTTGCCGTCGACCACTTTATCTAAGACAGCTTGAAGTGATTTTTCTTTTTCTGTTATCATTGTTTATTCTTTTGGTAGGTTTAATAATCTGATTTTTCTACTCTTTATAAAGTCAAACATCAATATTGTCAAAGAGAGTAAAGTACTGATAATCACAATCCAAAAATTATATTCATCATATTTATTATCAGCCAATGTGTTCACTAACATAATTATAAAAAGTGCCGTATAAACAATCCAAAAATTTCTAAGAAAGAAATAACTCATTCCCAATAATAATCCTATAACACCCATTGTAGCAGCCAGACCTATGTCTTGAAACAATGTATCAACATAAAATAGGAAAAAGAAAAAGATACTAATTAGAATTATTAACAATATGCTTCTCTTTTTGTTCTTGTCCCAATCTTGTATCGTATTCGGAATTAATAAAAATGCAAATAAACCAATTCCTAATGATATCGGGAAAAACAACAGAATATATTTCAAAATTAAGCTGCAGGAATAATTCAATTCTATGACTTTAACAAAAGCTCCTGAAAATACTGTTGAAAATAAAATAGCCAAAATTAAGAAGAGATAACCTAATATTCTGCTTGAACTCGGTTTATTGTAGCTCCAACTAAATCTGTTCTTTAAATATATTGGAATGAAACATCCGATTAATCCCGTAGAAACAATGGAAAACAACAGACTTGAAAATAACGAGTGCTGCGTTTCGACACTTATTAATTGAGAAACTCCCCAACAGATATAAAAAAGTGCTACCGAAAAAAGTCCAAAAAAAATTGATTGTTTTTTCAATTTATTCATTTGTTCTTGCTTATAGAAAAGTTGATTCTATATGTAACCATTGACATAAAGCCCTGTAATAACATCTCATTATAGGTGCCCTTATCAATATCATAAAAGAGACCATAGAGATTCTTTCTATCCGTCAGGTTTTGCAAGTCAATAAAAAATTCATCTGTAAACCTCTTACGGTTTTTTCTATACCCTATTCTTAAGTCCATTCTAAAATAATTGCGCACTTGCAATTCATTCACGCGGGTATTGTCGTACACCACTTTGTGCTCCATTCTACTCTGATCTTCTAACACAGGAGTGTAGCGGGTACCGCCTGCTAACGACCCCTTTGCATCAGTAAATAGCGTCCATCCTTTTTTAAGTTGCATTTCGTAGCCCGAAGCAAGATTAAAAAGGAATTTTCCATCAAAAATAGTACTCCACTTTTTTTTATTAAATCCGTTTGTATATGTTGATCTGTAGATGGTAGAATTAAACAGGAGGTAGTAATTTTTACTCATGAACTTTTCAATGGTAAATTCCACCCCGTAATTTTTTCCTGTTCCTTTATTTACAAGATTCCCTTCCCGCATAATCACATTGTCACCTGCGCCACCCGTCTGAAGCATCGTATAAGTTGCCTCAGGATCATTTTTCACAGGAATATCATAAAGCCATTGATAATAAGTTTCCACTTTGAAATGCCAATCGGGAGCAAATGCCCAATCGTACGAAAGGTCGGCATGTGCGCTCTTCATAAATCCAAGCTGCTTGTTGCTATACTCAATATCGCCTTTAGGAGTGAGTGTTCGAATGAAATAAAATGAGCGTGGAATCATCTGGCTGTATAGTCCACCTGCTAATGCAAAAGTATGTTTTAATGCAGGTGTATAGCGGAGACCGAATCTTGGCTCAACTGCATACGTTTTGTTTAAATGAAGATACATCCCATGGACTCCGCCTGTCAGTAAAAATTTCGATGTCATATTATGTCTATATTGAGCATAGGCCCGTGTGAGACTAAAATGACCTTTCTCATCAACATTGGTAAAGAGTCCTCTCTCATCAGTGAATGACTCTATTTCGAGATATTTTACATTATAGAAATCATACTTCACTCCGGCTTCTATTAACGAGTTGTAGGTAAATCGATGCTCTAGTTTGGAGTGAAGCGAATACTTATCTTCCAATGCATTTTCATCCCAAAGCGTTTTCCACTCTGCATCAGGCTCTACAAGAGAAATTGTATCTACCGGCATATGAGTATCGCTTCTTACAAAAGAAAATAGAGTAGTTAGCTTTGTTTTCGGTGTAAAGTCAACGCTGTGCGTAGCTCCAAATATTAATGTTTTGGCATTTATAGCTATTCTCTGATCCATTGTCTGTAAAATGTCTTCATCAATATCAACCATACCCACATCGGATGTGATAAACTCAATCCCGCTAGTGCCCCATAATCCAATTAAGGAAAGATGGTTATTCTCATTCAAATCAAAATCGAATTTCATGGTAAGATCTTGATATGCCGGTGTTATACCTTTATAAAAACCCATCTTCTCCATCAGGTCGGGGATAGAATATCTATACGAAACAAGGTAAGATGAAGTGCTCTTCCTTGAAAAATAACCTTCCGATCCCAATTCAATACCGTTAAAGCCTACCTGTGTCCAAAACTCATGTTTCTTATTGTTCCCCCTCCTCATTTTCAGATCGAATATGCCTGCCAGGGCATTGCCATAGGAGGCGGGCCAGGCACTCATATGAAAATCCGAATTTGCGAGCAAGTTTGTATTAAGCAGGGTCACTTGTCCGCCTGTCATACCTACACCGGTATTGAAGTGATTAAGATTAGCAATCTCCACACCATCTAACGACCATTGAACGCCGATGGGCGAGTTGCCCCTGATTATAATATCATTACGTGAATCGTTAGCAGGAATCACGCCTGCAAAGCTGCGTACCATACGTGCCGGGTCACCGAGCGAGCCGGCAAATCTAAAAGTCTCTTCCGTGCTGAAAGTTCGTGCTCCTGTTACTGAGAGCGCATTTATTGGTCTGCTTTTATCGCGACTTACTACCACCTCGACACCTTGCAGTTCAACAAAAGAAGGCTCCAGCACCACTTTCAGTACAACTTCTTTACCTGTATTTACCAAAACATCAACTTCTTGCGAAAAAAAGCCTATACTGCTGAATCTAATTTTTTGTCTTCCAACAGGAACGCTGAAAGTGAAATTACCTTGTTCATCCGTTACCGTTCCAATTCCGGGATCACTCCCCTCAACATATATTGACGCCTGAATCAACTCATGAGCAGGGTCACCGGAAACCACTACGCCTCTTACTGTCTCTCTAAAATTATTTTGTGCAACACCTGCCGATACTGACAAAAACATAAGAAACAATAATATCCACAATTTTTTCATTAATTATTATATTTTTGAGTCCAAGAACTTAATTATGAATTATGGTAAAGTTAGTTAAGTCCGTAAAGAAAATAATTGCGATAAAATTAAAATAGCATTAAAGTTTTATTAAACATTTATTAAGATTTGTGTCTTGGAATGATTGTGCTGCGACTGAGGTGCAACAACCACACGACAATTAATCCAAACACAAAAGTTGAGGCGGTCATTTTAATCATGTGACTAAGACTCACACTGGCAGTGGGCATTCATGGATTATGTAACCAAAAAATAAAACCGTAAGGCAAGCCTTGCCCTACGGGTAAAACAGTTAAAACCATCAAACTCCTCAGCAAAAATGGATTTAACTTTTTCTTTTATTAACCAACTATTATTCCTGAATCAGGCTAATATCTATTTTTTGATTTTTTTCCAAATTTACCTCCAACTCTTCAAGCTGGTATGAAATCAACTCAACTCTAAGAGTATGTTTGCCGGGTTTTAAGTTGGAAATAGCGAAGTTACCCTCTAAATCTGAGTAATACTTTGTTCCATCGATAAAAATGGCAGCTCCAGCTAAAGATTCCCGACTTTTTCCATCGATTACGGAACCTTTAACATCAACAGTTTGTATGCTGCTATACGCAACTTCTGTGTTGTTACTTTTTGTCGTTTTACTTTCTTTCTTGCCTTCGGCAGCAGATGCATTAATCGACAACAAAACAGCGGTAATGAGAACTACAATAAATTTCATACTCTTTTTTTTAACTTAAAACTAAATGCTCAAAACAATTTTTTTAAACCTTTTACATTACAAAGATAAACCATCAATGTGACGAGGCTATTACAATAAAGTTACATTTATGTTAAGTTTTTTAGCCGTTTGTTATCAAATACCCTAATACTTTTTTTCGTCTATTAAATTGCCTTTTTCATCCCACATCCGCCAGATTCCGATCTTGTTACCTTCATTGTAACTGATTTCGTAGCGTTGAGTCCCCAACTCGTCCCAAATACGCCATGTGCCGTGTTTTTTTCCATTTTTATATTCTGCCTCCGATATGAGCTGCCCGGAAATGTCATATTTTCGCCATAATCCGTGAAGTTTTCCTTCTCTGTATGAACGTATTTCTTGCGGCTTGCGATTTTCGAAGTAAATGATATAGGTTCCCTCCGGCAAACCGTTTTTAATTTGCATTTCGAGTTTGAGCGTATTGTTGTCGTAGTATTCGCGATAATCTCCGGTATAGAGTTCATTTTGTGCTCTATCGCGATAGTAAATACCTTCATTTTGATAGAGCTGTGGAGTCTTTTTAGGAGTCTGAGCTTGTACTAGACTTACCATCAAGAAGAGCACCGATAAGAAAGTAACTTTATGTTTCATTTGATTTGTTTTTATTATAAGTGAACAAATATAAGCAATTTAAAGGTATTTCGGCTAGTCCGAAATACCTTTTTTGTTTATAAATCAAATGTGTAATATCAAAGCTTAAAACTTATATCCTGTCCAAGCGAAGATATTTGTAGGACATCCTGTATTACCGGCTTTTATGGTAACATTTCCGGTGCCGTTAACCTCTTTACCGCTGAAGGGGGTTGTCAAAGAGTTAGTTAAAGAAATTGTAGTCGACTCCTGTGCAGCGCCTTTACCGTCAGTAAGGTCAACCAGATCCTTAACTTGTCCTTGTCCCTTTACCAATGCATTTTCGATAGTAGCTTTAGCTCCCCTACGAACTTTAATAACATCGTGCATATAATAACCGTCTGTGGTGTTAGCCGCCAAGCGAAGATCAATAGTCATGTTTTTGATCTTAAAATCGGACTGGTTAGGATATTCAGGATATAATCCGTCCAGATTACCGTCAGCCTCTACACCGCGCGGGTCAGATTCGGTACTCACAAACCCTACTTCCCAAATGCCATAGCAGTTTTCCAATGTGCCGTTGTAACCTTGTGTAAAGTCAAACATATCGTCATCGGAGTTTACCACCAGCAAATTCTTTACGTTAACAGAACCTCCGAAAAACTCGATTCCGTCGTCGGCTCCGTTAGGGATAAAGAGGTTCTCGATTTTTGTACCGTTACCCACACCGTTTAATGTAAGTCCGTTGTGCTCAACATTCGCGCTTGAACGGGCTCCGGTATATTCAAGCTTCAAATAAGTAATGGAACCCGAATTATCCTTAGGATCACTGCCACCATAAAGATAGGCAGAGTTAATTTCTGTAGAACCTTTCTCTTTCGGATCGGCTAAGGGAGCTTTACCGTTGATAATTAATCCGCCCCAGTGTCCTTGCTCTGCATTGGCAACGTCGGCAGTCATGGTAACGGGTTTGTCAGCCGTACCGTTTACATTGATCTTACCGCCCTGCAAAACGAGAATATAACTGCTGAATCCCTTTTTCGCTTTGATAGTAGTTCCTGCAGGAATATTCAACACGCCGCCATCTTCAACAAGAAGCGGACCAACCAGTGCATACTCAATCGTTGCGTCAAGTGTTCTAACTCCGGTTATTGAGCCAGCCAAGTTTTTGTCTTCCACAGGTTTCGGATCAACCGGATCATCTTTATCGCAAGAAGCAAAAACGATTGCGATGCTCATAATAAACAAATAAAATAAATTCTTTTTCATTGTGATAATAAATTAAAAAATTAGTTACTCATATTAAAATTGATAACTCACTCCTAAACTGATATTTTGACCTTTTTTGAACTCATTCAATACTGTTTTGTCCTCTGAATTGCTGCTCTCACGCGATAGACGATAGGAAGCGTTGAGCAAATTAGCAGCTTTAAAACTCATAGAGAAGTTTTTAGAGAATCCGTACGATAAAACAAAATCCAAGGTGGGAACTCCCTCTTCAATGATATCTCTGAATCCCTTTGTACCGATGGTGTGCACTCTATCGCTGAAATAGCTAAAAACGAGAGATGTAATAAAATCTTTGTCGGATTTCTTGAAATTGTAAGCAAAATCCACATTCAACAGGAAAGGAGATGCTCCTTCAAGTTGAATTTTACGTGGTTTCGTGTTAAGGATATCTAGCATCAAATCGGTATAGATATAGGAAGCATTCAATCCGAAAGAGAGACGATTTGTTTTGTCAAATTGAGCATCGTAAAGGTTGAAAATGTTTTTACGAAGCTCCAATTCAACTCCACCTACGGTAGCGCCCTTACCGATGTTGTCATAGGTAAGAAGTCCCGCAGAGTTTCCTTGATCCACACGTCCGATAGGATGTTGTATGTACTTGTAAAAAGTAGTAACCGAAAGCAGTTCGCTATTGGATATGTAGAAATCCCACTTTAAATCCACATTATAATTATCCGACGGCTTAATGTTCGGATTTCCCTGACTCGCAAAAGAGATGTTTACGTATTGATAGGGTGATATCTCTTTCGATTGTGGCAAAGTGTATGTTTTACTTATACCTAATCTCAAACTGTTTTTATCATTTATGTCGTATTTCAAGTTTAAACTGGGTAAGAAATAGGTTTTCTTTATCGATTCGCTTCCCGGAGCGGCATGAGTTACATCGTGATTAACCGTTAAGTCAACAATGTCCGTTCTCAATCCGGCATTACCTGCCAAATTTTCAGCCAACTGGTACGATACTTCCACAAAACCGGAATGTGTGTTTTTAAGAACTTTATAAGAGTTTGTTTCTCCCGTTGCCATTGTCAGCAAACCATTCTTTAAATTCTCCTCACACAATTGATCCAAAATCAGATTATCCATTGTGAAATCGGACATTCCTAACGGGCTATAGTTATATTCAATCGCTTTAAACTTATCATTCACAAACCTCCCCGCATATCCCACTTGTATGGATGAATTATCGGTATAAAATCTATCCTCCAATTTTATCGATAACGCTGCTTTAACGTTAAAGTCATTGTTCTTTAAATCAGAGAAAAAGCGCTTATTGCGGTTACTGCGGGTTAAATTGTACCGAACTCCATCAAGATGTGTAAAATAGTTCTCCCGGCGATCGGGTTCCAATCCTTTTATCCTATTGTATGTTCCGCCTAGATTGAATTTGAGATTACGGGATAATTTCCACTCGGAAAACAATTGATTTACAATCAAAAGATTATCGTTGGTCTGTTGCCTTCTGATAATACCTGACAGGTCAGGACTACCCTGAAATGCTTCTGTCTGCAAACCACTATATTCTCCCACATATTGATCATTAACATGAACGAGCATGAAGTTATAGTCAATACTATGTCGGTAATTCATTCCGTAATTAGCGTTGGCTAAAACAAGTTGATTGGTGGTCTGTGAATATTTATCTCCCTGTTGATCTTGGAAAACAGTTCCGTTCGATGTGGTGTTACGCACAATTTCTTCGCTATACGAGTAACTGGTCCCATGAGAAGCTACTGCAAAAAATGAGAAAGGATTTTCATTTTTTCCCAGATGAAACAGTTTTCCTCCCGATATCCCATAACCGTGGTTAAGCGGAACCGATATCTTTTTAGGATCCAAACTATTGGGAAAATTATGCTGATTTTGAGTTGGTTGGTTTGCGTTGGCAAATCCAAAATAATTGGAGCCCTCTTGACGAAGAAATTCTGTTTTAAGCGCTGTAGCGTTAATTCCTCCAGACAAATCAACATTAAACGCACTCTCTTCCATCAGTTCTTTTGAACCTATATCTATAACCGCGCCACCCACGTCGCCCACATTCGAGGCACTGAACACCTTATTCACTTCTATATTTTGAATGATATCGGTTCCAAAAAACTCCAAAGCAATATTTTTATATTCCGGATCTTCCGACGGAATAGGGAATCCATTAAGCAGCGTAGCATTATACCTGTCGCCAAGTCCGCGCACGAAAACGTTTTTAACACCCTCTTGTTTAGATACTCCCGATACTTGTGCCACTGCTGCACGTGCATCGGAAATGCCTTTCCTCGACAATTCTCTCGCGCCAACGGCTTGTACAGCTACAAGTGTACTTCTTTGCTCTACAAGTAAAGCATATTCGCTTTCGCGATTGGCACGTGCCACAATTTGTACTTCATCCAGATTGAGATTCTCGGGATTCATCAAGAAATCTATGGTAGTTTCTCCGTTTCTTACAACTGAAACACCTTCTTTTATGACCGTCTCATACGAAACATAAGAAGCTCTTAGTGTATATGTGCCCGCATCAACATTCTGAATCTCATAATTTCCATCTAAATCGGTAGATGCACCTTTGGTGGTCCCTTCAATCAAAACCGCTGCTCCGATGAGCGGTTCCTTGGTTATCTCGTCTATAATCGAGCCTTTAATTGTTCCGTTTTGAGCCATGATTGGTCTGGAAAAAAGGACCAGCAGCAACGTTGCAACAAGAGATAAGAATTTATGTGTCATAAAAAGCAATTTCATGTTTTGATTTTCGCCACAAAGGTCAGTTATTAGTGTTGCATAGCCGTTACAATAAAATGACATTTCTATTAAGATTTTGAAGACCCAAAAAACCGATATACAAAGTATATCGGCGTCATTAAAAATTGACTGATTTGGACATCTCGTCTATTAAATTTTGTTATACTTATTTAATATTTTTTACGCTATTCTCTGATTCTCAAATAATAATGAAGTTATTATCAAATAATCTATGCTGATTTCATTACTTTAATATAGTTGAAGAACAGTGAGATTATCTATAAAAAGCAAGAATAAACTTTCAAATTTTATGTTGAAATTAATCTCTATATTTGTGAAAAGTTAATTGGACGTATATGAAAGCTCCTAATACATTTAAAATAAACAGTTTATCGCCAGCGCCAAACCGCACATTACCGAAGGGAGCACTAACACAGTTCGAAAGATTGACTAGGACAATTCGAAAGAATAATAAACAATAATTTAACAATAAAGATTTTCGGATAATTCAATTGTAAATCGTAATTTGAAATATGTTTGATTTTTTAGATGTTTACCCCTGGCTTTTGCCCATAATGATATTTTTTGGGCGAATTGTTGACGTTTCGCTCGGAACGCTGAGAATCATTTTTGTATCGAAAGGCGAGAAGTTTTTGGCTCCTATTATCGGGTTTTTTGAAGTATTTATTTGGGTGGTCATTATTTCGCAAATTTTCACCCGCGCCAACGATTTAGTTTCATACCTGTCGTATGCCGCAGGTTATGCTGCAGGAAACTATATCGGCATTTTACTAGAACAACGTATTGCCTACGGCATTGTATTGTGTCGGATTTATACGAGAAAAAACGGAATGGAGTTGGTGCATTTACTGAATAAAGTGAATTTCGGCGCCACCATGACGCACGGAAAAGGTTCGACCAGTAAGGTGGATATTGTTGAAACCGTTATCAATCGCAGCGAAATGAAATCGGTTGAACGTGTTCTGACCGAGTTTGACCATGATATTTTTTACGTGGTAGAAGATGTACGCAACAAGCAAAACGGTATTTTCTCGAAACGGAAAAATATTATTGAGCGCTGGAGAACGGGAAAATAAATAAAAACAGCCTAAAACTGTCCTGCCATGTACATTTCCGCATAGCGCCCGCCCTTTTCGAACAACTCGATATGCGTACCTACCTCGATGACGGAGCCTTTGTCCATTACGATGATACGGTCGGCATCGTGGATTGTGGAAAGCCTGTGGGCTATGACAAAGCTGGTGCTGCCCGAAGTCAACTCCCTCATGGCATGCTGGATAAACAGTTCCGTACGCGTATCAACGGACGATGTGGCTTCGTCTAAAATGATGATGGGCGCTTTCTTTATCATGGCACGGGCGATGGTCAGCAACTGGCGTTCACCCTGACTGATATTGGAGGCTCCTTCGGTTAAGACAGTACCATATCCTTCGGGCAGACTCTCGATAAAGGCATCAGCATGGGCCAGCTTGGCCGCCGCTTTAATATCTTCCAGAGGTACATCGCATAAATCTTCTTCGCTTGAAATGGTTGCACCGTAGGCAATATTGGCACGAATCGTCCCGGAAAAGAGCCAGGTGTCCTGCAGCACCATTGAGTAAGCCTTTCTCAACTCATCGGTATGATACTGTTGGGAGTCGTGCCCGTCCAAGACGATTTTACCGCCCTCAATTTCATAAAAACGCATCAACAAGTTTACCAGAGTCGTTTTACCTGCTCCCGTCGTACCCACAATGGCCAGTTGCTCGCCTGGATTGACCTTCAGATTGACATTGTTGAACAGCAGTTCATCGGTATAACCAAAATCCACATTATTAAATTCTATCTCACCGGTCGTTTTGCTGATATCTATCTGTGCAGTACCCGTTTGAACGGTCTCTTCCGCATCCAAGAATGAGAAAATACGTTCTGCCGAAGCCAAAGCGGACATTATGGTGTTGAGAATTCCCAACACCTGGTTGAAGGGATTACGCAACATCTGCGTATATTGGATAAATGCCTGAAATGAGCCCAATGAGAGCGAACCGCCAATCACATATTTACCGCCTAAAATGGCAATCAGCACATAGTTCGCATTTAAAATCAGGTCCCCCGCGGGTCTTGTAAGAAACGAAACGAGCGACGATTTCCATTCGCTTTCGTACAATCTCTCATTCAAAACAGCCATCTCCTCTTTCAACTCTTCACCCAGATTGTAATGCTTTACAATATCTTCGCCGTTATAGATCTCCTCTACCTGACCGTTGAAATGACCTACAAAATTGGCATTCCGTTGAAATATCGGCTTGGCTTTTTTTACCAAATACTTAACCAAGAAATATGATATTGGGATGACAATAAGTGCCAGCAGAGCCAGTGTAACATGGATATTAAACATCATAATCACAACACCGATCAATATTACGACGGCAGTCAAGGAACTGGTCAAGCCGCTTTGCAAGGTGTTGGAAACATTATCCAAATCGTTGGTTAACAGCGATATCAGATCGCCTGTAGAAGAGCGGTCGAAATATTTTAAGGTCAGACGATTCAGTTTCTCCTGCATCTGATTGCGGATGGAGCGTATCAGCTTTTGTGTCATCCTGACCAGTAAAACGCTTGAAAAATAGTTTGCCGAAAATTGAACGACAAATAAAACAATCAAGATTATCGCCACATTTTGAAAAGCAAGCCAGTCAAGTGGAATATCTTTCTGAAAAACAGAGGTGATTATGTTGATAATATTCCCTATCAAACGGGGAATAAAAATTTGGGCTCCCGAAGCCAATAAAGTCAAGATGATAGCGATTATAAAAAACCACTTGAAGGGGCCTACATTTTTTAGCAATCTGAAGAAAGTGCCTTTGTTGTCTTTCGCGCTCTCTGAAGCCAATAAGCCCGCAACACGGCCGGCACCGCCTACCCCTCTTGAAACACCGGGCAGGCCGTCTTCTTTTTTCTTCTCTGTCTGATTTGAATGCTGCATCATTTGGCTCCTCCTTTATCTATCCTCTTTTGTGAAGTAATAATCTCCTGATATACCAGACATCTCTCTTCGAGTTCCCGATGGCTCCCCTTCCCTACAATATTTCCATTGTCAATAACGAGAATCTCATCGGCATCCCTTACCGTTGCCACACGCTGCGCTATCACCAATACACCTCTGTCCGACAGCTTTTTCCGTATGGCATCTCTCACCTTCTTTTCGGTAGAATAATCCAAAGCCGAAAAGCAATCGTCAAAAACATAAAAATCGGTCTCCCGAATCAATCCGCGGGCAATGGAAATCCGTTGTTTCTGGCCGCCCGATAGATTGACGGCATTTTGCGCTATATAAAAATCCAGTTTCTCCTTAGTTTGACGGAAGAAATCGCCCATTTGAACCATATCCAGCACTTCCCAAATCTCATTGTCCGTAGCATCTTTTTTCCCCGTTTGAAGATTTTCCCGGATGGTACCCGAAAAGAGAAAAGTGGTTTGGGGAATATGCGTTATTATCTGATTGATTTCCGCATTTGTCAGACTCGTTATATCCTGACCGTTATAGGTAATCTGACCGCGATAAGCATCATAATCGCGCATCATCAGACGGACCAGAGTCGATTTACCGCTGCCCGTTGAGCCGATCACCGCTTTGGTTTCACCTTTATTTAAATCAAAATGTATGTCGTGCAGCACGGCAGCATTTGAGTTAGGATAGTAAAAATCAACATCATCAAACCGCAGGACGTTCTCTTTTATAACACACATTGTCTCTTTAATCTGCAACACTTCGTCTTTCGACAGAATCTCCTTAATCCTGTCGATGGAGACTTTCGAGCGCGGGAAAATGGTGATGATCGATGCGAATTGCTGAATGTTATTGAGGGCCATGATAGCGTATTCAATCAAACCTATCAATGCACCCATGGTAATCGTTCCCAAAACGGATCGCACGCCTCCCACATATAGCAGAACAAGAATCAAAATGTTTGTAAAGAGCAATACAAGGGGGCTTAACAACATCATGGTCGATTCTGCCTGCACATTGGCCTGACATGCCTCTTTCGTTGCTTCCTGAAACTTTTTCGTCTCGTAATCGGACTTATTAAAGGCTTTCACCACGCGAATGCCCGTTACATTTTCTCTGAACCGTTGGTTCATCCGATCGATAGCCTGACGAATGCGGCCATATTTTGGAAGCGCCTTTGACGTCAGTTTAAGCGCAAGGATAAAGATGACCGGAATGATGATCAAAATGATTGCCGCCATTTTCACATCAATGGAAAAAGAGATAATCACCGCACCGATTACCGTGATGGTCAAGGTGTAAATTTTGCGCAAGGAGAGATCGACAAGCATCGAAACCTGCTTTACATCATTTACCGTTCTCGTAACCAGAGTGGAATTGGAGAGGCCGCCTCTGGTCTCTTTCGACCAACCGATGATACGGTTAAACAGATCGCCTCTTAAATCTCTTGCTATCCCGGCAGTTACCCTTGTTAGAAAGTATATCGATATCAACAGGGAAACAATATTCACAACGGTTGCCAGCAACATAAGCATACCACGGCTAACGATTTCGTTCATATCGCCTGCCATGATTCCGTAATCAACAATGTCCACCATCAGTCGCGGAATCGCAAGTTGCGAAAGCACCCAGACGGTTGCAAACAACAGTTGTCCGGCAATCAACTTGGAATATTTTTTTGCGTATTGTAATAACATGCTGTTCTGCAATGTTTGATGGTATCCTGCGGAATTACCGGGAAATGTTTGCAACTATTCCCGGCCAAAAATCAAAATACAGACTCCGGTAAATTTATATTGATGAAACTAACGAGAAGAGTTTCTGTTTCTTTGGGCTGAATTGAAAAAATCAGAAAAAAACAGTGCCTGGTATTTTATTGCATTATTCCAATAGGGCCAATTATGTGCTCCCGGTCTTGAGATAAACTCATGGGGAATATTTCTGTATAACAACTCTTCATGAAGTTTTACGTTTACACTATAAAAGAAATCGTCTGTCCCGCAGTCAAAAATAATTTTTATACTGTTTGGTGTCAATAAATGCAGTTGATTCATAACAGTGTACTTTTCCCAGTTTTCCGGATATTGACTCTGTTGTCCAAGTACACTGCTCATTTCCCAGTTATTCGGAAAAGGACGGATATCTACTCCTCCGCTCATACTTCCGCAAGCTCCGAACACATCTTGATGACGAAAGCCTAAAAACAGACCTCCATGGCCTCCCATGCTAAGACCGGATATAGCTCTTCCGCCACGTTCAGCTATGGTTCTGTAATTTTCATCTACCCATTTAATCAATTCTTTTGATATAAAAGTTTCATATTTCCGGGTACTGTCTATCGGACTGTCGAAATACCAACTGGAAAATCCGCCATCCGGGCAGACTATTATGAATTGATGCAGATCTGCAAGAGCGCCTGTTGATGGATAGTCCGTCCAGTTTTTATAATTACCGCTATACCCATGAAGAAGATAAAATACAGGATATGATTTACCTGAATCATAAGAGTCCGGAAGGACGACAACGACTTTAATATTTTTCTTCATACTGGGGCTATAGACCTCAAGAGTATCCGTTTTTTCGGAGAAGGCATACTGACTTACCAAAAACAGACAGACAATAAAACCAATAAACTTTTTCATTTTACTATTTTTTTAACTCACAAATATAACTCTTATAGCTCATATTTTGCTCTATTTGAACCATACTGTTACTTTTTCTTTTGCTCACAATGTTTGCATTGCCATCTTATCTGTAGTTATACGCTGCATTTATATCAATATTTTTTTCTCTCTCAGGGTTCTGTAAAAACACTCTTTGTAACTATCCGAAATTGGCAATAGGGTTTTTCCGATTCGGATTCTGTTTCTCTCAATAGTTTCAACCTTTGATATTGAGACTATATAGGAATTATGGATCCTGATAAAATCATTCCTAGGTAATACTTCCAAAATATTATTGAATGTCTGCAAAGTCATAATTTTTCTATCAGTAGTATGAATTTGCAAATAGTCCTTCATGCCCTGAATGTACAAAATCTCCTTAATTTCAATTTTCTCTATTCTATATTCTGTTTTAACGAAAATATATTCATTAGAGCTACTTCCAAGCAGCTCGTTTAGTTGAGTGTAAACCTTATCAACGGACTTAACAAACCTCTCAAATGAGAAGGGTTTCAATAGATAGTCGGCAACATCTAATTCATACCCTTTCAATGCGAATTCGTCGTATGCAGAGGTAATTATAACCTTTGGTTTGATTTGCAATGATTCCAAAAACTGTATCCCTGATAGCTTTTTCATACGAATATCAAGGAATATCAAATCAACCGGATTGGTCTTTAAAAATCCAATCGCATCAACTGCATTATCAAAGCTTCCCAATAAATTGAGATAATCAATCTGCCCAATAAACTCCTCAATCTTTTTTAAAGCAAGGGGCTCATCTTCTATGGCTATGCAATTAATTTTCATTTAATTTTAGTTCTAAATGGACTTTAAACACCGAATTTACCGAATTGATTATCAATTTATGCTTGTTTTTATAGATCAAATTTAGCCGTTTTTTTACTGTTTCCAAGCCAATACCATGAGTTTTATCTCTATCGGTCCCGGATTTGTCATATCGGTTTTCACAATTAAAAATCAGCTCACCGTTTTCTATTGCTATTTTTATGATTATACCATTTTCAATGCCGGAGTCAACGGAGTGTTTGAAGGCATTCTCAACAAAAGGGATTAATATCATGGGAGCTATTTTATATCCGTTACAACTGCCGCTTATTGAGTAATTGAAGAATTTTTCATTTTTAAGTCTCAAACGCTCCAGAGAGAGATAGTTCTCTAGATACTCAATCTCATTTTTCAGCTCCACGAAATCACTCCTAGTGTCCTTTAGCATATAACGCATAAGCTCCGATAGCTTGACCAATGATTTTGAGGCTTTATCCTGATCTTCACGGATTAACGCATCTATATTGTGTAATGTATTAAACAGGAAATGGGGATTAATCTGGCTTTTTAATAACTCCAGGTTACTTGAAATATTCTCCTTCTCTAAAACCAACATATCATTCTTTTTCTTAAACCAATCAATGAAGAATCGAAACAGACATCCGATTGCGGTCCATAGAAAAATTGAAGATAAAGGAACGATTCCGAAGGCAAAAGCCTTTTTTGAGACCAAAGAGAGAATCAGATAGGTCGTTACAATGCCGATAATGGCATATAACAAGAAGTTGCTCTTCCACCTGATTTTCATCACAAACAGATAGCCGATATAAAAGAATAGGGGTTGCAATGATTTTGCGTAAATTGAAATTCTCCCCAGTTCATCAGGCGATAAATAGTTAAGCGAAATCCGATTGATAAAAGAGGTAGCCAATATTGCTATCCAAAAGAAGATGTGAATGTAAATGACAACTGACTTTTTCATTTTTTTAATTTTTAGTTGAACAATGATTCAAAAGTCACTCTTTACATATTTGTATGAAAATATTTTAGATTCCTGCCGGTATTTTATCGACACTTTAATTGTTTCAATCTCCGGTTCCGATTTCTACATTTGGTTCCCTTATCAAAATCGTATTGCGCCCCCTCCCCTTGCTGTTGTTACAGGTTTTAAACTCCTCAAAAGTTGTAATTCCCTCGTCAATTACAGCCTGATAAATATCTATGCCGGAAAACTCTTCTCCCCGCCGCCCGCTTTTCCACTTTATTTTCAGAATGGCCTCTTTTCGGTCATTCTATTTCATTCCGAATATGAGCGGGAATCCGAATGTTACCAGAAATGTCCATACCGTATATATTGGCAGGAATCCGGCAATTGTCAATTCAACTGTCTTAATCTCTTTTCCTTTAAATCCAACCTTGTACAGATCAATCATTATCAGAATGAGGTTTACAAAAATCAGCAGATTCAAACCCAACACGGCAGTCCTGTTCGGAGTGAATCCATATTCATCGCCTAACCGGTATAGTATTGCCGATAAGGCAATTAAATCAACTATCAGAGTTATGATTGACAGCGTAAATAGAATCAACTCGCTAAACCTCTGTTTTTTATTGACCGATGTTCCTGAAACAGAAAAGAAAATGATTGCCACTACACCTAGAAGCATAAAATTGAATACAATTAAAAAGTCCCGGTCATTGTATGGATCTTTACCTGTAAAGAGAATGCTTATCAGATAGACTATCAAAGTTATCAGCACCAAAGGACAAAAAATGTTTGCAATTATCGGAGCAATCTTATTTGTTACCGCCGGAAAGTTCTTTACAATATATGTTGCTACGATCGGCGAAGAAACCAATCCGATAATTACAATATAATCGAAATAAAACTTCTCTATCTCCAGGTCAATTACTGAGAACAATCCGATAGTTATGAATGTCAAAATTCCTCCGGCAATTAAAATTATAGAGGCAAGAATAGCCATATCGCCATTGTATTTTATGAAATCAATCCGTCTGTATTTGTCTTTCATGTCAAAGTCAATGAAAATCAGACCAAACAGGCACCATAACAGGAACGGCAAATGCAGGTAAGCCAAATTTATCGAATCACTCTCTCTGTTTGACGGCAGCAGATTTATGTAAACAACCGAGATCCCAAAGATTACAATTGAAGCTGCCAGTTGTTTATAATTGATCTTATTTTTTGTAAGAAACAGATAGGCGGACAGACCCAGCAGCACAATTAGTCCTGCATTCCTTTCGTAGAAAACGTAATCATCAAGTCCGATGTCAAATATCTGAGGTATTTTGATTAAGAATCCGGTTATCAAACATGTGATAATCAGAAAAAGTACATCTGATTTTTTTATTCTAATTTTCGGTTCTCCCTGATTTTCATACTCAAGTCTTGCTTTCCAGAATTCTGCGATTTTGAAATCTGCTATCTCATGATAGATGCTAAAGAACGATTTTTCAAAACTCTTCTTATCGGCTCGATACAACCTTTCAAGTTGTTCGGGATTGTTAATGCTCTCTTTAATCCTGGTTTCCATAATTTAATCTCTGTTGCTGTCAGTATAAGTTATATGCTTAGGTTTGTGTATCGGGTTACTGTTACTATCGGTTATCTGTCTTTAATCCACCGGTTCATATCACTTTCCCATTCACTATAGTTCGGATACATTGTGATACATTCAAACTCTCTTAAATTACCGTATTCTTTCTTATCTATGTATTTATAAATCCAGCCGAACCATTGTAACAGACGGGCATTTTTACTGTTTCCAAAAGCCTTATTATCAATTATCATTCTGCGTGTAAACTCTTTGGCCTGTTTGTTTGTCAGTTTTGTGGGAAATCCGGCTTTGCCTATAAAATTATAGTATGGTTCGTAAAAAATAAAACCATCGAAAACATCTTTCCATTTTAAATTATTTTCGAATGTGTAATCGTATTCATCCTCGCCGAATGGTGAGTTTTCAAGATCAAAACCTACGGGATTACAGTTGGTCAGTTCAAAGGAAGCATCAAATTTGCCGTCGGCCGACAATCCGTTGGTTTTATCGGGAAGAATCTGTCTGTGCCAATCTAACGGAATCCATTTGTACCAATTCAAAGCTATCGTTTTAACTCTGTCGCCATAAACATCTTTTATGTAGCCTGCCTGTCTCTTAACATCATTACCCCGGCATTGAACGTGAAAATTTCCTGCATACTCCCTGCTCGTTATAATCAGAGCTTTTTTGTGGTTATTCCGAGGGTGCTGTTTAGAATAAAAAGCAAGAAAATTATCTGCCATAATCTTTTCCCGTGTATTGAACTCTTTATTCATTTCAACCGTATTAAACTCCAGATATTTTTCAGGAGTAATATCGTCGTACCAACTGAACTCCATATCGATTAGTCCGATATCGATCTGCTTATCTTTTGACAATTCCCTGTTTATTTTGGACAACCCATAGAGTAGTTGATAACGGTTATATTTGTCCCAATAAGAAGAAGACCACACCTCAACCATTTGTAACTCTACGAATTCTTTATCAAAAATCTCCTTACTATAGTTGCTTTTTATCAGACTGTTCGCTTTTTCAGTGGCATTGACAACACCTACCTCTAAATAGAGATTACCCACATTCTCTATAAATCGTTCGTCAGAAAGAATATCTAAAATCAGATTGTATTGGGTGGTATCACGGTGATCTCTTTCACCAAGCACAATAATATCTGCATCTTTCCAAAGTTGAAAAATGTACTCCTTCGGATTTTTTTGTTCTTTTAAAAATTCGACATAGTCTTCTATTCGAGTCTGGCTATACAAATTAGTTGACAGCAAGCCGTTTGCTATAATAATCAATGCTAAAACACGTACTCTCATCTCTTATTTGGACAATTATATACATCATTCGTCCCCAATTTATAAAAAACGTCAACCTGCTTTGCTTATTACCTTATCTTACGCGTATTTAAGTTGTTTTATATGTTTTTAATCAATCCATTAGGTTTTAAAATCATTGCAGCAGAAATAACGCAAATATATAAATTATTAAAACGGAGCGCCTATGACATACCCCGGAAAGTTAGATAAAACTTTTAAGGATCATGTCACTTCGACCCCGTTTTAGCAATTTGCTATTAAATATCAACAGGAAAAGATGCACATATTCTGCTCTTTTCGCCCTTCAGTTTACTGGTTTTTCCGATACGTGAAATCCGAAATACCGATGTTCTTATAAGCTTCTTTCAACGCTTTTTCATCGTCCGATATTACCAGCAATATATCGTTAGGATGCAGTTCGGTTTGTCCTGTCGGGACAAAATAATTATTTTCCCGCTTTACCATAACAGCCAACGTCTTATCCGGCAATTGTATTTCCATCAGATTTTTACCATACTTCAGCGTCTCTTCAGTAATCAAAATCTCCGTCATTACCGATTTTATCTCTTCCGCAAAGTCCACGTCAAAATCCTGAAAAGGTTTATATATTTTCGGTTTTTCTGCAAGTCCGAACATACGTGCGACGAAAGGTAAAGTGGTTCCCTGCATCAACAGCGAAACCAAGGTAAGTACAAACACGATGTTAAATATCAGCCGTGCACCGGGGACTCCGGCTGCCAGAGGCAAAATGGCGAAAATGATAGGGACCGCGCCGCGTAATCCCACCCACGATATATACAGTTTATCTTTAAAACCCACTTTTCGGAAAGGAGCGAGACACAAGAAAACCGTAATAGGACGGGCAAATACAATCATAAAGAAAGAGATAATGAGTGCAGGAACAATTACTTCAACCAATTCGCTGGGATTAACCAACAAACCGAGCGTAAGGAACAGCAATATCTGACTCATCCATGCAAATCCGTCCATAAATCTCATAGAAGAGCGTTTGTGTACAAATCGGGAATTTCCTATCGTCAGACCGGCAATATAAACAGCCAGATAGCCGTTCCCTTTTAAAAAGTAGGTGATAGAAAAGATAAACACCCCGAAAACAAGAAGCATAATCGGATAAAATGAATCATTATCCATTTTAACCTTATTGAAAATTTTTACCGCCAAACGCCCTAACAGTATACCCATTCCGGTACCCACAACCAACTGGATCACCACATTCAGTCCTACCACCAGATAGTTGGGATTGTCGCCATATTGAATAATATCGATAAACATAACCGTCAACAGATATGCCATAGGGTCGTTACTGCCGCTTTCCAGTTCAAGTAGCGGACGCAGATTGTTTTTCAGCGTCAAGCCTTTGGAACGCAAAATGGCGAAAACGGAAGCCGAGTCGGTTGATGAAACCGTTGAAGCAAGCAGCATACACGACAGAAGCCCCATTCCCAGCGCAGGGAAGAAATTATCAGTCATCCAATATGTAAACAATCCCGTAAAAATAGCCGTCAACAACACTCCTAAAGTAGCCAGTACCACTCCGGGACCGATAACAGGTTTTATTTCCGAAATTCGGGTGTCCAAACCTCCCGAAAACAAAATAATGGCCAAGCAAACCGAGCCTATGGCTTGCGCCATTTGTATATTTTCAAATTCGAGCCCAAACCCATCGGCACCGAATACCATACCCACCAAAAGAAAAAGCAACAAAATAGGCACGCCAAAACGGTGCCCCACTTGCCCTACCAGCATACTAATAAAAAATAGGGCTGAACCAATAAGTAAAATCAGTTCTATTGAAATTGTCATCTATAACTGTTTTAAAATAATTGAACTTATGATGATTTTATAAATATAAAAGTTGTTCACATAGGATTGAATCCACCTACCTGCCTGATAATCAATCATTTAAATATATGCAAAACTTTGTTGCAAAGTACGAGAAATTTCTCGACATATTAAAATAAATAGATTTAAAAAATGTGACTTTTAAAACAAATGTTTTCCACGTCTAATTAAGTCAATGGGAGACAACTCTTAATCCGATAATAGAAATAATCAAAGTTGTTTTAAAAAATATCCTAAGAATTTTGATACTTGCATACACTATCCGTTTATCGGTAGCCGATATTATTGTTTTTCAATTAAAATTTTAGCAACATAATCCCTAAAATCAATCGGTTGGTTAATTACAGGATATGGTTCCAATGCTACTAATCTGTACCTTATATTATCAATAACAGTATCCGTACGATACGCACAATTTGTGTTCAAAATAAAATAATGCCAAAAAGCTCCTTGTATTATCAACTCAATTCGGACTTCGGCATTACCTCTCCATATACATTCTACCCCGGTTGGACATCTTGAGTCATTCAGTATTGGATCGATTCGTAACCTAAGGTCGTTTTCAAAATCAAAATATTCCTGCTTATGTCCAATTACAATCGTATCATTGTTCTTTCCGGTGAGAATTTCCCGCCTTAAATAAATTTTGTTGGGATTCTCAGGAAGATCAGTCAAATCACTGATTTCAATTGTATCATTTCCGATTTTAATCAAATCGTGAAAGGTCACATTCGGTTGCTTGTCATCAATCCAACTGACTGCGATTTGATTTGAATTAATGATCCGATAATTAAATGGTTCGAATTTTTTAAAATTTTTGCCATAAATTCCAATTCTTGCCTCTTTTTCGGAATAAAAATCAATGAATTGCATTGCCAAGCTTCCATTGTCTATCCATGTCCCTTTCAAGAATTCAAAATCAGGATCTGAATTCAGGTCAGTGTCCTCACGTTCGATATTAGTATCTTCACTCCCAAGATAAGTA